>Ga0371490_1000282_pt1 | contig 39276 bp, 34 predicted proteins | sample MB2SIPfraction_FD_207959 | JGI IMG/M metagenome (GOLD analysis project Ga0371490, IMG submission 207959) | Lab enriched peat soil microbial communities from McLean, Ithaca, NY, United States - MB28FN SIP fraction | ecosystem: Environmental > Terrestrial > Soil > Wetlands > Peat | place: USA... | reverse complement strand
ATCAGCTCCGGCAGCGCGGCGGGATCGGCCCCGCTTTTGGCCGCTTCTCCCGAGAGCTTAACTTCGAGCATCACTTCCAACTTGCGGCCGGCCGATTCCAGCCGCCGCGCCAGCTTCGGCGAATCCACCGTCTGAATACAATCGAACAACTCTGCCGCCAAGTTCGATTTATTCGATTGCAGATGGCCGATCAGGTGAAAACGCGCGCCCGCCAGGTCGCGCACTGCCGGCGCCTTGACGGCAAATTCCTGCACGTAGTTTTCGCCGAATTCGCGCAGGCCTAATCCGTAAGCCTCGCTGATCGCCGCCGCCGGAAGAACCTTGGTGACAGCCAGCAGCATGACGCCCGCCGGATCGCGGCGCACCCGCTCGGCCGCCGTCCGGATGCGCGCGCGGACCGCTGCCAGCCTTTCCGCCAGAGTCTCCGCCGCCGGTAGCACGTTCCAGTATGCCACGGGTGGGGCAGGCTGGAGCATGCCAGCGCCCGCTTGCGGGCGCGTCTTTTCACAGCCTCTGAAGAGGTGCCCCAAGTCGTTTTCCCCCAACCCCTAATTCTTTGGCAGTATTGCGCCGATCTCTTAGTACTGGAGATCGATGCCAGCGCACGAAGCCCTATTCACGAAAGCGGCGCGACGGCACGTCGCCCGTCTGGCGCAGGTGATTGCTCCGGCGGCGGCGGGTCTGGAGCGCAAGTTCCTGGCGCTGCTCCGCAAGCGGCGCTATGGAGCCGTGGAACGGCGCGCGCTGCTGGCCATTTCGCCGTGCGCGGCGGCGCGGCTCGGCTCCATCGAGAGATTCTTGGATCAGGTGGAGTATCACGGCCGGCGCCTGGCCAAGTGCAACCTCTCTCCCGACGCAGCCGGCGAAGTGCTGCGGCATTTCGATGAAATGCTGGAGCCTCTCTTGCAGGGCAGATTTGGCCCCTCGCTGGAACAACTGCAATGGGCCACCCTGTTGGCGCTGGAGCGCGCCTATTACCGCGTACGCGAAGAAGAGAGCCAGGCGCTGTTCGGCATTTATCGCGCCGGAGCGGAAGTGGCCGATTCCGGGAAGTTGTCCCGCCGCCTCGTGCGCCTGCTGGCGAGCGCCTTTCGAGCCCGCGCCGGCGGCCTGTTGGTAAAGGAAGGAGAACTCGACAGGGAACTGCGCCAGCCCTTGTATATCGAGCAAGGCACCCCCGGGGAACGATGGATCGCCGATCCTGCGCTGCGCGGGCGGTACGCGTCTTACTGGTCCTACCCGCTGAACGGGTCGGCGGCGATTCAACTCGGTTTTCCGGTTCCCTATCCCTGGCTGCCGCGCGAATTGGAGCTGATGGAGGCCGCGGCGGAGCACTTCCGCAAAGCCGCCGAGCGCGCGCTGTTGCTGGAGGAGGTGGAGCGGCTGGCGGCGGCCGCCCGGCAGGCCGAGGATGACGAGCGGCGGCGCATTGGCCGCGAACTGCACGACGAAGCCGGCCAATCGTTGTTGTCGCTGCGGCTGCAACTGGAAATGATGGAACGCGGCGCGGATCCCGCCATGCGGGCCTGCCTGCGGGAGGCCCGGGGAGTGCTCGAACGGACCGTCGTCGAGCTGCGGCGGATCATCGCCGCGCTCAGCCCGGCCGTGCTGGAGCGGCTCGGCCTGGCGCGGGCGCTGCACCTGTTGGCCGCCCGCTTCGGCAAAATCTTCTCGGCTGGCGTCCGCGTCAGCGTCTCGGGCCGCCTGGGGGATTTGCCGCCCTCCCTACAGCAAGTGATTTACCGGATAGCGCAGGAGGCCTTACAAAACGCGGCCAAACATTCTCACGCAACCATCGTAAAACTTTCCGTGATGCGTGCCGATAAGGTTATCAGAACGCGCATTTCAGATAACGGCCTCGGTTTTGAGGCCGGCGTCACGGAGAAGCCAATGTCATTCGGCCTGGCAGGCATGCGGGAGCGCGCGGCGCTCCTGGGCGGCAAGCTCACCGTGCGCAGTGCGCGCAACCAGGGAACGACGGTGATTCTGGAACTGCCGCTGAAGTCGGCTTAGGGAAAACCAAATGTCCAAGATTCGCATACTCATCACAGACGATCACGCAATGTTCCGGCAGGGGGTCCGCACCTTGCTCGCGGCGGAGCCCGATCTCGAAATCGCCGGAGAAGCCAGGGACGCCGCCGAAGCGGTCAGCCTGAGCCGGCAGAACCGACCCGATGTCGTGCTGATGGATATCGGGATGACGGGGATGAGCAGCTTTGAGGCCACCCGCGTGATCCGCAAGGAGCGGCCCGAAACGCGCGTCGTTTTCCTCTCGATGTACGACGACGACGAATATCTCGCCGAATGCGTCTCCATCGGCGCCAGCGGCTACATCCTCAAGGAAAGTCCCGCCGAGCAATTGTTGACCGCCATCCGCGAGGTGCACCGCGGCGGCAGCTACCTCAGCCCGCGCCTGCTTACTCGCCTGGTGGACGATCTCCGCACCCAGGGGCACGAGCCGGTCCGCCAGCCGCGCTTCGGCACGCTCACCAAACGCGAACGCGAAATCCTCAAGATGCTCGCCGAAGGTCAATCCGTCAAGGAGATCGCCACCGCCTTCGAGCTCAGCGTCAAGACCGTCGAGGCCCACAAGTTCAACCTCATGCGCAAGCTGGATATCCACAATAAGGCCCAACTCGTGCAGTACGCCATTCAGAAAAAAATCATTCGCCTGTCCGAGCCGCTGGTGAACTGAGGCCGTGGCGCTGGCCAGCGCTTCTATGTTCCGCGGCCTGAGTCACTACTCCCTCGGAGACAATCCAAAAATTACTTGGGTATCCGAAAGAAGTGGACCCCCTCTGATTAACCGGCAATCCTCCGTTGAGATCGAAATGGAATACCAGCCAGACAGTCTTTCCAGCACAGTCAGGGCGAAACCTCGCCTCGCTGATAACCTTCCGGACAGGTGCATCAAATAGGCTCTTGGCCTGTGAAAAGCTCGACTCCGCTTTCGTGTCAACCTGTTTCACCGTTCCTTGCGGGGTCAGGAGCACGGATGCAGTAATCGTCGCCTGCCTTCCAGCATGCGCCGCCAGCGGAGGATAGCTTGGAAGTTCAAGCCTCTCGACACAGGCGATGTTGGAGTCGACTTGCTCCGATGGCGACGCCTTGGTCTGTCCAAATGCCACTCCCGGCACAAGCATAAGCACGATGGCGGTCCAATTCTCGGCGTTCATACACGCTCATGATAGCGTCAGCAGAGGAGTCCCGCCAGGGCATCGCAGAACCCTGTCCTAGGTCGCAGGACCCAACGAAAGCCGCTGGTGGGCATGAAATCGCCTACTCGTCGCGCTCCGCGTTACACTCGATTTTTGGCCAACCTATGCGTCCACAGAAAGCAGTGCTTACTCGTATCGCCAGATCCAGCAGCCCGGCGGCGCGCCAATGACACCCGCACAGTTCCGCCAGTGCGGCCATCAGGCCATCGATTGGGTGGCCGATTATCTCGCCAATCCGCAACGCTACCCGGTGCTGGCGCGGGTCGAACCCGGCGAGCTCACCGACGCTCTGCCCGCTCGCGGGCCCGAACAAGGCGAACCGCCGGAATGTCTGCTGGCCGATTTCGAACGGCTCATCCTGCCGGCGGTCACTCACTGGAATCATCCCGGTTTCATGGCCTTTTTCGCGAACTCCGGTTCGGCGCCCGGTATTCTGGGCGAGTTGCTGGCGTCCGCGCTCAACCTGAACGGAATGCTCTGGAAGTCGAGCCCCGCGGTCGTCGAACTCGAGCAGGTCACCCTGCGCTGGCTCCGCCAATGGACCGGTCTGCCCGAGGATTGGTTCGGCCAGATTTTCGATACGGCGTCGGTGGCCAGCATGCACGCGCTGGCCGCGGCGCGCGAAGCCGCGGACCCCAATTCGCGCGCCAAGGGCACGGCGTCCGATTTAGTCGTCTACACTTCCGAACAGGCGCATTCCTCCATCGAAAAAGGCGCCATCGCCATCGGCATCGGTCAGGAGCGCGTGCGCAAGGTTCCGGTGGACGCCGAGTTTCGCCTACGGCCAGATGCATTGGCCGAAATGATCGACCGCGACGTGGCCGCCGGGCTGCGCCCGTGCGCGGTCGCCGCTACCGTGGGAACTACTGCCACCACCAGCGTCGATCCGGTGCCCGCCATCGCGGAGATCTGCCGGGCGCGCAACATCTGGCTGCACGTGGACGCCGCCTATGCCGGTTCGGCTGCGGTGGCCGAGGAGTTTCGCTGGGCGCTGGCCGGCTGCGAGCACGCCGATTCCATGGTCACCAATCCGCACAAGTGGATGTTCACGCCGGTGGACTGCAGCGCGTTCTACACAAGCCGACCGGATGTGCTGCGGCGCGCTTTCTCGCTGGTGCCCGACTATCTCGCCACCGCCGAAGATCCGCGCGCCGTCAACCTGATGGATTACGGGGTTCCGCTCGGCCGCCGCTTCCGCGCCCTCAAACTTTGGTTCGTCATGCGCAGCTACGGGCGTGAAGGAATCGCCGGCCTGATTCGCGAACAGATCCGCGTCGTGCAGTCGCTGGCAGCCAAGATCGATGCTCATCCGCGCTTCGAGCGCACCGCTCCCACGCCGTTCTCCACGGTCTGTTTCCGCTACCAGGGCACCGATGACGAGAACCGGCAAATCCAGGAGCGCGTCAACGAAACCGGCGAGTTCTTCATCTCCGGCACCAAACTGCACGGCCGTTTCACGCTCCGCCTGGCAATTGGCAACATGGCTACCACTCAGCTTCACGTCGACCGCGTGTGGGATTTGATCCAGGCCGAGGCTGCCAAACTCGCCCGCTGAGTGGGGCCGGTCCCCGACCGGCCAACGCCGGGCGAAGCCCGGCCGTTTCTTTTCCGGTATTCCCCTGTCGGGCCGGGCATGTCCGGCCCGCTCGCACCTTCGCTGACAATCCCAGTCACAACCCATCTTCCCCACTAATCCAATCACTTAGCGCCAGAAACCATTGACATACCCTCTATTCTTAAGTTGGGGTATCTGCTTTATTTCCTCTTCTCCCGCCCCGCAGGGCAACGCAGGGTTCATCCGACACCAAGGTCCGCCTAAGTGAAACAGATACCCGAGAAAAAACTATGCTGAAAATACTTGCAGTATCGCTCTTGTTTACGCTGTCGCTATTCTCACAGCCGATCTTAACTGCGACGGTCGCGCAGCCCCAACCGAGTGGGACAGCCACCGTGATCGTCAACTTTCAAGACACGTATCCCTCGTCAAATCTGGCCGGCGTCTCTTTCTCGATTGGCGCGCCGGCCGGGGCCAGCTTTGGAGCTGTGAGTCCACTGGCAGCGGCCACCGCTGCACAGAAAACCGTCTTGTCCGCCGGGTCGACATTCGAACTGATCGGATCGGCTACGGACGGTGGCCAAACAGCGCTCTCCTCGGGTCAGTTCTTTAGCGTTTCGATTACGCCCCCGACGACGACTGGCTCAGGAGTAATGACGATCACCTTGCTGTCACCGCAAGGGGTTTCGACAGTTGGGTCGCCCGTGAGCGTCACGGCAGCCCCGACCGTCTATATGTGCTCCCTGTATGATCTGACCGGCGATTGCCTGGTCAATCAGGATGACGTGAATCTCATGCAGCAGGCATCCCTTGGGCAGATTCCGTGCGCCGGAGCGCTACTAAACATCGGTGACGGAAAATGCACCGTGGTTGACCTGCAAGAAGTCATCCTGGCGGCGATGGGGCAATAGCTGGGTATTTGCGCGACTTAGGCAGCAGGCGCTGACTAAGTCGCGCGATAATAACCTCGGCAACCGCTCCCCGACGGTCGCGGCTCCGATACGCATTCGGACCCGGGCCGAGGGGCACCCCGTCAGGGAGCGGTTGCCGCCGACTGGAATGGCTGTCTTGCGCTCAATAGCCGTCCAACTTCCTGATCTGCTGGCCTTCCGCGCAATCATATCCACCGAAACGAACTCCTGAGAATTCCTGCGTCGCGCCGCTGGGCCATTCGACGGTCATGCGTGAGGCGGTGTCGCGCGGTCCCAGGCCGAAGGTGAGCGTCAGCTCGGATTGCGACAGGTAGCTGGACCCGGTCTTGACCATGCGCATTTGCGTTCCCTCGGGCGTGGTCACGCGCACCACGGCGCCGATTGCATCGCGGTTGGATTTCTTGCCGGTCAGGTGAACGCGCAGCGCGTGGAAGCCGTTGGTCACGTCGTTGCGGTACAGGTAAGCCGGTCCCTGGTTGGTGGTGACCACCAGGTCCAGGTCGCCATCGCGGTCGAAATCGCCGTAAGCCAGGCCGCGCGCCACCTTGGGCGCGGCAAAACCGGCGCCCGCTGCAACGGCAACGTCATGAAACCGTCCCTGGCCGTCATTGTGGAACAGGTGCGGCGGCTGCGCGTAGCCCACGTTGCTGCGGATGTGGCGGACGGTCTCATCGATGTGGCCGTTGACGGCGGCCAGGTCCAGGCGCCCATCCAGGTCGATATCGAGGAACGCACAGCCGAAGCCCAGGCTTTCGCGCGAGGCCTGGCCCACCCCGGTCTTGATGGCCGCGTCCGAATAGCCGCCCGCGCGCGAGGGGCGGTAGAGCGCCATCATTTCATTATCGAAGTTGGTGATGGCGATGCCGTCGGCGCCGGAATTGTCGAAATCGGCCGCGTCGATCCCCATCCCGGCGCGCGCCTTGCCGTCCTCGCTGAAGGCGATGCCGGCGCGCACCGCGACGTCTTCGAACGTGCCGTTGCGCAGATTGTGATAGAGCTTGTTGGGCTGCGTGTCGTTCGCCACCAGAACGTCCAGCCAGCCGTCGCGGTCGTAATCCACCAGCGCCACGCCCAGCGATTTCGACGTGCTGTCGAAGATGCCGCTCTTGGCGGTCACATCTTCAAACGTGCCGTTGCCGCGGTTGCGAAACAGCCAGCAGGTCTCGCCGTGGTAGGCCTCCGGAGTGCAATAGGATTTGCGCTTGCCATCCACGCTGCAGAACACGTCGCGCTCGGGCGACCATTTGACGTAGTTGCAGACCAGTAGGTCCAAAAAGCCGTCGCGATCGAAATCGAACCACACCGCCGAAGTCGAGAACGCCGCGCGCCCACCCAAACCGGCCTGCTCGGTCACGTCGACGAAATGGCCTTGTCCCGTGTTGCGAAACAGCCGGTTCTGCCCTACCGCCGTGATCAGCAGGTCGGGGAAGCCGTCGTTGTTGTAGTCGGCCACGGCCACCCCCATGCCGTACATCTCGACGGCGAGGCCGGCGCGCTCGGTTACATCGGTGAAGGTGCCGTTGCGATTGTTGCGGTAGAGCTTGAGCGTGCTGCGCCGGCGCTTGTAACCAGCCGGGTATGACCGCAGCGGCCGAATGGCGTTGTCAACCGGCCAGTCCATCCCGTTCACCAGTAGCAGGTCCAGCCAGCCATCGCCATCGTAATCGAAAAACGCGCAGCCGGAGCCCATCGTTTCGGGCAGATACTTGGCGCCGAACGCGCCGCTGTTGTGATGAAAGTCAATGCCCGCCGCGGCCGTCACATCCACCAGGCGGAAGCCCAGCGAGCTTTGGGTTGCGGGAAGCAACGGCGCAGCCAGACCCGCCAGCCCACCCAGAAACGACCGGCGGTTCATGCGATGCTCACCAAACCTTCGCGGATGGCGTAGACCACCAGCTCCGCCGTATTGTGGATGCCCAGCGTCTGCATGATATTGGCGCGGTGGACGGCCACCGTGTTGGCGCTCAGGCCGAGCACGGTGGCGATATCCTTGTTTGACTTTCCGTTGACGATCAGTTGCAGCACCTCCAGCTCGCGCGTGCTCAGGGCGGGAGCCGCGCTCGAACTCTCCGCCACCGCGCCCAGCCGCGGGTCGAGCACCCGCGCGCCGCCGGCCACCTGCTTTACGGCAGCCACCAGTTCCAGGTCCATGGCGTTCTTGAGCAGGTAGCCGCGCGCTCCGGCCTCCAGGCAGGTGCGCACAAAGGAAGCTTCGGAATGCATGCTGAGCATCAGGACCGCGGTCTGCGGGCTGTCCTTGAGGATCAGCCGCGTCGCCACCGCGCCATTCATGCTGGGCAGGGCAAAATCCATCACCACCACCGCGGGATGCAGGCGCGCGGCCGCCTCCACCGCGTCGTGGCCGTCGCTCGCTTCGCCCAGCACTTCGATTTCGGCGTCGTCCTCCAGCATGCGGCGAAAGCCGCGGCGCACCAGGGCGTGGTCGTCCACCAGCAATACGGTAATCGGTGACGTGGGCACTCACGCCTATGGTATGCCAGCGGACCGGTGTGGCTCAATACGGCCGCGGATCGGCTCGGATCGCGTCCGGAGTCCCCGTTCCGGGAAACCGGCCGCGGCAGCGTTCTGCCCAGTCCGGCGCGCCGCCAAGGTCGACCCGCAGTTGCCTCGCGCCAAGTAAGGGACAGCGAACCGGCTACATTGTCCTCGGCAATGAGCAGCGACTAAGTCCGGCCCATGGAATTGAGGGGAATGCGGTAATTGCCAACATCCCGAAGAGCCCCGGGCTACGACGTGCATCTCAAGCTGATAATGTCGTGCATCTCAAGCTGATAATGTCGTTCATTTCGACATAGTACTGATTTGTTAGATATTGATAATTCTGCTTGCTTTTCGCTAATTCCATATGTAAAATCCAGCTCTAGGAATTCCATTTCCGTCCGCAGCCAAACGAAAATGAAGGCGGTTAGACCTCCGATGAATGCCCGTAACTTCGCAATAGTGATTCTCAGCGCTGCCTACGCTGGTTCCTTAGCATCTGCACAGAACGGCGGACAGGCTCCGCCGCCGGCCGCCGCCGCGCAGGCTCCGGCCCCGGCCGCAGGTAGCACCCCGACCGGGAACGCCGGCAAAGGAAGTCAGGCATCTGGCGCGTCCTCGACGACAAAAAAGACGACGAAAACGACAACGACGACCACCTCCTCGGCCAACGCCGTGAAGTGGACCGATCTGGTAAATGGCGGCAAGCTTCCTTACGGTAATAACGTGAGTATCACCGGCCAATTGAGCGATTTGAAATGCGGAAATAAATCGATTTCAGATGTGCTGGACATAACTGCCGTCTCCGTGTCCTACCTGGGGCAAACGTCGCAGGCAGCCGCCGCAACGATCACCAGTTCCAGTTCCAGTTGGACCGTGCCGATGGCATCCTTGCCGGCGGATACGGCGGTCAACCTCCAGATGAAGATCACGGGAAAGATATCGGCGAAGATTCAGAACGATATTGCGAGCCAACTCCTCACGGACGCGCAGTTTCTCGCTTCGATCAAGACGTTTAGCCAAATGACGGTCCACCAGTCGCCCACCATCTTTAGTCAGCAAGCCCAGTGGCTGCTGGGCAGCATCTCCGATAAGAATGGCCCACTAACCGGCATTCTCCAGGACCTGCTGCCGTCCTGCGCCGTAACCAGCGATGTCACCGCCGCGGCAGTCGTCGGGCTGCGGGCGAACAACGAGGTGGACCTGCTTGGTCTGCCCACGCGGCTGGACGACATGGCGTGGATCTTCGCCAACCTGAAGATCGACGGCTACCAGCCCACGATGTCTCCAAGCCAGCTGTATGATTTCGTGCAGAAGGGCCCGTTCACTAGCGGCGGCAAGCCTCTGTTGCCGAAGGATTCCACGGCCGTGGCCGAGCAGGTCAAGGTATTCACCACGTCGTGGAACGCGGTGGTTTCTGCCTTCGCGGGCGACGTGGTTGCACAACTGAGCCAGGGTGTCCAGTTGAGCAATGTTTCGACTGACACCCAAGACCTGAACAAGTACGCGGGGTTCGACGTCGGAGCGCTGTACGCGCCCCGCATCAACGAATTACGGCAATACGACATGGTTCACATCTATCCGTGGGGGCCCGTGGAACTGGGCACGAACGGCGATGTGCCGTTTCGGCAACGTTGGTCCATTGCCGTCGGCGTATCGGTTGGTGACCTCAGCGGGAATGGAAGCTCCCGCATCAAAAGCGACAAGGCCTTCGTGTACGGGGTCGGGTTCCGCTTTGCCAAGTACTTCCGGATTTCGGCCGGGGCCATGCTATACCGGGACGCCGTGGGCAACCGCCTGCTGAACGAGGCCTTTATTGGCCCCTCAATCGACATTACAGCTCTGCCGGCGCTAAAGACGGTTTTCTCCAGTTCCTCAAGCAAGTCCAACACGACCACCAAAACCGCCACGACCACCGTCACGACGCCCACCGGCTCCGACGGCACGCCACCAAATTGACGAAAGGATGACCCATGACAACCAAAATCACAACTCTGCAATCGACTCCAGGCAAGGTCACGTTCACCGTGTGGACCAACGGCGGATGCGACGAGGATTTTGAAGCTTCCATCGGCGGCTCCGTACATCTGACGCTGCCAGACGGCTCGAACCCCGATCAGTGGATCGGACACAACCTGGAGGGCCCTTATGAAGTCGTGATTACCGCAAAGACAAGTGGAACGCAATCGGATGCCACTCCACTGAATCTGACGCTCCCAGCCAAGGGTGCCGGCCAACACTGACTTTGGGCGCGCAACGTCGCCCGCCCCTACAGCACATCCGCGAAGCCCCGTTTCATGTGGCGGAAGAACAGGCCGCCTAACAGGAAAGCGGCGGCGCCGAAGGCGGTCAGGATGGCTAGCTCTCGGGCCGGGAAAACGCCTCGGAGCACGATTGCGCGGTAGCCCTGCACGGCGTAGAAAAGCGGGTTGGCGGCGAGCAGCCATCGGGCCTTGGGCGGGTACAGGCTTTCCGCGATCATGATCGGAGTCAGCCAGAACCAGAACGTCAGGGCGACGCTCAAAAGCTGGGCGGTGTCGCGCAGGAATACGTGCAAGCTCCCCACCACCCAGCCCAATCCAACCGCCAGCAGCCCGGTCGAGAAAACGAATACCGGCAGCGCCAACACAAACGGGCTGAGGTGATGCGCCACCACTCCCACCACGGCGATCAGAAGCGCCAGGGCGAGCGCGTGGCTCACCACGGCCGACAGGAATACCGAGACCGGGATCAGCTCGGAAGGGAAAACGGTCTTGGTGATCAGGTTGGCCTGTTCGACGACGCTCGAAGCGGAACGCTGCAAGGTCTCGCTGAACAGCAGCCAGGGCAGCATCCCCGCAAACACAAATAGCGCGTAATTCCTGGTGCCTTCGCCGGGCGGGACGGCGACCTTCAGGCTGACGCTGAAAACGAACCACCAGCACACCAGCAACACCAGAGGATGAATCAGAGCCCACACCCAGCCGATGATGGAGCCGACGAAGCGCTGCTCGAAGTCGCGCCGCACCAATTGGAACAGCAGGCTGCGCCGTCCCACCAGGTTGCGAAGAAAGAAGCGTCCGGGAATTCGTTTTGGCACGTGGAAATTGGACGATACCAGCTTGTTCGGGAACTAGCAAGCGCCGCAGCGCGGAAGTTTCCGTTTCAGCAAAAACCGGTTGGCAGGCGAAAGCGCCCAATGCCGCTTAAACAGGCTGCCGCCGGGCATTGGTGCCACGTGTGGGGCGGACTCCCACGTCCGCGGCCGGTCCCCTGGCCGGCCTCTCGCAGTGACACAAGGGACTGACCGTTTCGAGCGTACGGCGGGACGGCGGCGTCCCGCGCGGACCAGGGGGGTCCGCCCGACGCAAGTGGCATTGGACGAAGGCGCCTGGCTCACGCTTTACTGGTAATGCAGCGCCTGGCCAGGGTCGGTGGCGGCGGCGCGGCGGGCGGGAATGTAGGTTGCGATCAAAGCCACCAGGGCGAGGATGCCAGCCACCGCGGCGAGAGTCCAGGGGTCGCCGGCTTTCACGCTGAACAGCAGGCTGGCCAGGAAGCGCGTCAGCAGGTAGGCCAGCGCCAGGCCGATCGCCACTCCCATCCCAGCCAGTTTCAAGCCAGCCCCGAGCATCAGCTTCAACACGTCGCCGCGGCTTGACCCAAGGGCCATCCGGATGCCGATTTCCTGGGTGCGTTGCTCGACCGAATACGACATCACGCCGTAGATGCCGATGGCCGCCAGCAACAGCGCGATGACGGCAAAAATCGTGAGCAGCAGCATATTGAAATTCTGCCGCGCGACGGTTGACGCGAGCACCTTCTCCATGGGCTGCACTCGGGAAACCGTCATGCTGGCGTCGACGGTTTGGATTTCGTGCTGCACAGCCACGTGGAGCGCCATGGGGTCACCCGGTGTTCGCACCACCCACGCCAGGGGAATGAGCTGGCGAGCCAGTTCCATCATTCCCTCCGGCACCTGGGCTGCCGGGATGTACATCACCCCGATATCGCCGACGGCCACACCGGCTTCCTTGACCGTCCCCACCACGCCGACAATCTGCCGCGGAGGATCCGCGAACTGCGGGCCGAGGCCCTGGCCGATGGTGATTACCTGGCCGACGGGGTCCTGGTTTGGCCAATAGTGTTTGGCCATGTGCTGATTGATAATCACCACCGGCGCGGAGTTGCCGGTATCGGTCTCGGTGAAACGCCGGCCGCGCAGCAGCGGGATGCGAAATACCTGGAAATAATGGCCGGAGATATATCGGTATTGCTCGTCGCCGTTGTACTGCTCGCCCTTGGAGGGAGGTTTGCCGGCAATGTTGAAAGGCAGGTCGATTCCGTAGCCGATTCCCGGCAGGAGCACCGCGGTGGCCGCCGCCTCCACTCCGGGGATGCTCTCGATGCGGCGCAGGGTATCGGCGGTGAAAGCGTCGATCTTGCCGGTGGAGGAATAGGCGCCGCTGGTGAGCGAGGTCAACATGGTAAGAACCTTGTGCGGGTCTAGCCCTGGCTGGGCGTTGCTGAGGCCGACGAAGGTGCGGATGAGCAGCGCCGCGCCCGCCACCAGCACCAGAGCCAGCGCCACTTCGGCGACCACCAGTGACGACCGGGCGCGATTGTGGCGGCGGCTGGTGCCGGAGCGGTTGCCGGCTTCCTTGAGGGCGGATACGAGGTCGAGCTTGGATGCCTGCAGCGCGGGCACCAGGCCAAACAGAATGCCGGTCAGCAAAGCGGCGGCCAGGCTGAACGCAGCCACGCGCCAGTCGAGCGGCGGCGCCACCGCACACCGTCCGCATCCATCAGCCGTGGGATGTTGGCGGGAATCAGCAGCAGCAGCGCGCGCACTCCCCAGGAACCGAGCGCGTAGCCGAGCGCGCCACCGATCGCGGCCAGCAGGACGCTTTCGGTGAGCAGTTGGCGTACCACCCGCCAGCGGCCGGCTCCCACGGCGGCACGCACCGCCATTTCGCGCTGGCGCGCGGCGGCTCGCGCGAGCAACAGGTTCGCCACGTTGGCGCAGGCGATCAGCAGCACGAATCCCACCGCGCCCAGCAGGACCAGCAGGGCCGTCTTGATGTCGCTGACGGCGGCTTCGCGCATGGGCGTCACGGCCACGGATTCTCCCTTGTCCATCCACTTCGGATTGTCTTTGCGGAAGCGCTCGCCGGCGATCTTCATCTCCGCGCGCGCCGCGGACAAGGTCACGCCCGGCCTCAGGCGCGCGGCGACATTCAGATAATGTCCCTGGTTGGTCGACCGCGGGTCGGCCTGGAGCGGCAAGAACACTTCTGACTCGGGTTCCGAATGGAAACCCTTGGGCAGCACGCCGAGGACGGTGTAAGGCTGGCCGTTGAGGAGCACCGGGCGGCCAATGATGCGCGGGTCGCCGCCCAGGCGCGATTGCCACATTTCGTGGGTCAGCACGGCCACCGCCGGGCCGTTCGGCAGATCTTCGGAGGCTGTGAAGGCGCGACCCTTCTGCGGGCTCACGCCGAAGACCTGGAAGAAGCCCGAGGAGACCTGGAGCGTCTTCACCGGCTCCGGCCGGTCGCCGGCGCCCAGGTTCATTCCGGCGGCGGCGAACCCGTACAGGGTCATCGACTGAAAAACGTGATTGTCCTTCCAGACCATGTACTTGGGAATGGAGATGGAGTTTCCCCGGCCGTCGGGAAACTGGCGGGCGACCTCCACCACGCGGTCTGGTTCCGGGTACGGCAGCGGCTGCAGCAACACGGCGTTCACGACCGTGAAGATGGCGGTATTGACCCCGATCCCCAGCGCCAACGCCACAATCGCGATGGCGGCAAACCCAGGATTCCTGGCCAGCACGCGGAGGGCATAACGAATGTCGAAAGCCAATGTGCCCATACCCTCATTACGCTGGCCGAGGGCGCTCGGTTCGCAGGAAAGTGGAGGCAGGAGACAGAAGTCAGAAGACAGGAGCCAGAAGACAGAGGTCAGAAGACAGGAGTCAGAAGACAGAAGTCAGAACTGAGATGCGAAATTCGGGGTCTTTTCCGTACGTGCGCAACACCGAGCCGGCTCGTCCAGATCGGAGCCGCGACCGTGAGGGAGCGGTTGAGCCGCTGATCTCTGGTAAGCTCCCGACTCCTGACTCCTGGCTTCTGACTTCTGTCTTCTGTCTCCTGTCTCCCGATTCAGCGCCAGTTGGGGAAAGGGTTGGCGCGGGCCTGGCGGCAGGCGGCAATCAGCTCGGGGAGCAGTTTGCGGCGGTCGAAGAGATGGTCGAGCAATTGCGCCACGGCGTCTTCTTCATCCTCGATCCACTCCGGCGGGATGGCCTTCCAGGCCTGGTCCATCACCTCTTCCGGAAAGTGCATGGTCTGATCGAGCCAGGGTTCGAAATCGTCGAGCGAGCGCACGCTCTCGTAGACCAGGCGGCGCGGGTAGAGGCCCTGCAGAGGCGAATCCGGGAAATCCCAATAGGGACCGTTGAAGGCGAAGCCGTGGTCGATCATGCGCGCCACGAAGCCCAGGCTGCCGCCGGCGGCCTCCGCGCGGCGCACCAAGGCGCGGTAGAAGATGCTCTGCCGGCCGTCGGCGTTGCCGACCCATTTGTCGAACACCAGGATGGCGCGGAAGTCCTCCAGGTTGGCTACCTTGGGCAGCAGGGCATCGGGCAGGAAGTCGTAGACCGCGGTGCGCGCGGGGTCGCCCGGATAGCGCGAACCGAAATGCCAGCCCGGTTCGACCGGAATCCGCCGGCTGCCTAGGGTCAGATGGATATCGGGGTTTTCGGCGAGAAACTGGGTGCTCAGCCGCACTAATGCCGTTTCCGGAGCGGCGACCTGGAGATAGGCGAGCAGACGGGAAGCGAGCAGCTCATTGACCAGGACGCGGTGGTGCTGGGGATTATTGCGGAACTTGACGACGTACCACTGGCCGTCGTCGGCCTCCATCAGGTGGGCCTGGGCGCCTCCTCGCATTTTTCGGATGTGCCGGACGGCGGTGAGCGGCATCGGCTGGAAAATCGGGTAACCTAGAGTAGTATCACACGGAGGAGTAGATCACAGATGGCGGAAACAGGAACCCCCATGAACGAATACGCTCCCGACGGGCAAGTGCCGGCGGCGGGTGGACGCACAAAAGACGAAGTTGCGCTGGAGCTGATGCGGTTTATCACCCTGCAGACCGGCTACGGCAAGTCGGCGCAGTCCTCCGCGGGCTTTTCCGGTAAGCCCGGCACCCATTCCGCGGAGGAGCACGCGGAGGCGCTGCTGGAGCTGTTTCTGCGCTGCCGGCAGGTGGTGAGCCAGGAAATATAGCGGGAACGGCGGAACGTGTTCCCGCCGGGTGTTAACGCTTCTTCTTTTTGGCCGCGGCTTTCTTGGCGACCTTTTTCGCCGGAGCCTTCTTGACCGCCTTCTTGGCGGCCTTCTTCACGGGCGCTTTCTTGGCGGCCTTCTTCGCGATCGCCTTCTTGGCGACCTTCTTGACCACGGCTTTCTTGGCAACTTTCTTGACGGGCGCTTTGGCGGCGACCTTCTTTGCCGGCGCCGGTTTAGGCGCAGTGGCCTTCTTCACGGGCTTCTTGGGCGGGGCTTCCACAACGGCCGCGGGTTCCGACGGCCCGGACTCAGCCGGCGCCGGCTGGGCTACGGGAGGAGCTGCGCCTTCCACAATATCGATTTCCATGATGACCTCGTCTTCTTCCTCTTCGTCTTCCTCGTCGTATTCGTCGAGCTTAGATTCCAAGTCCTCTTGCTCTTCGTCTTCGTAGTCGTGGAAGTCTTCCATCTCTTCTTCGTCCTTTGCAACGATCAGTGAGCGATGCGACATTCGCCAAGCCTCCTGCGTCTGGGCACAATCAACCCTAGAATACCCCTTTTTACAAAAGAGGCAATAGTGAAAACGGTAAGTCGCGAGAAAAATCGCGCTCGGCTATCGCGTAGCCGAGTGCGCCACCAGCGTGGACGGCTTCGGCGCGGGTTTCGGTGCGGCGTGCTGCGCGGCAGCCGACGGGCTGACCGGTTTTCCAGCCGCCGGCGTGGCGCCGGAACGCGGTCTGGCGGCCACCGGATGCCCCGCCGGCGCACGGTGCGTGGCTGCGGTGGATGCGGTGTGGGAAGAGGAAGTAGAACTCGTGCGGCCGGCTACCGCGCGTCTCGGCGCGGTGCGCCGCATCGCCGGCGTGGGCCGGGCAGCGGCCGGGACCACCAGCAAATCGCCCTCGACGGCAGCGTGCGCGGGCAGGCTGTTGGCCGCCAGCAGGCTTGCGGTTGAGACGCCAAATCGGGCGCCAATCGCGGCCAGGGTCTCGCCCGGCGCTACCCGGTGCAGGCGCCAGGCGGCGCGGTGTTCGGCGGGAACCAGAGCCAGCGCGGCCGTCAGCCGCGTGCCCGAGCCCTTCGGCACGTGCACTGCGTAGTTGGCCGGCGCCAGGTTGCCCAGCAAGGCCGGATTCAACTCAGCCAGTTCGGGAACCGAGGTGTCGGTGACATCGGCGATCAGGGCGAGGGAAGTGAGGGCGGTAAGCTCGACCGTGTCGTACTCGATCGGCGGATCCATCTGAACCTGGTCCAAACCGTAAGCCTGCGCGTTCTTCTCCATGATCGTCATGGCCAGAATGATGGGCACGTAGTTGGTGGTTTCGATGGGCAACTCGCCACGCGCGCGCAGCTCCCAGAAATCCGCGTAACCGGTGCGTTCCACGGCCGTTTGCACGGTCTGCGGGCCGCAGTCATAGGCGGCAATTGCCAGGTACCAGTCGCCGAACATGTTGTAAAGATCGTGCAGGTGGTGGGCGGCCGCGCGGGTGGCCTTCTCCGGGTCCAGCCGGTCGTCGGTGTAGGTGGTGCGCTGGAGGCCGTACTCGGCGCCCCGCCATGCCATGAACTGCCACATGCCGGTGGCGCGCGCCCTGGACTTGGCACGGGGCATGAAGCCCGACTCGGCCTGCGCCAGGTGAATCAACTCCTGCGGCACGCCCTCTTCGTCCAAGACGCGCTGGATCATGGGGCGATAGCGGCCGGAACGCTGCATGGCCACCGCGATTGTCCCGTGCCCGCGGTTGGAAAAGTAGTTGACGTAGCCCAGCACCGCGTCGGTGACCGACAGCGGCAACTGGGAAACCGTGGCCGCCACCTGCTCGAGCACTTGCCCCTTGATCTTAGGGTCCACCGGGAAGGTCATCTGCAGAATGTCTTCGAGCGGCGCCTTGTCGAACCGGCCCTCCTCGCTCGAATCGGAGGCGCCCAGGGCAGCCAGATCGAAACTGTGGATGGCGTCCACCAGTTGGTCCATCCGGCGGTCGTATGCCTGGCGGTCGGCCGGGTTCTGATCGGAAGCATCCAGCATGGTGTCGATCGCCACGTCGAATTCCTGACGCGCCGCGGCGAAGTGCCCGGTCTCATAGGCCTGCTTGCCCGCCGCGAAGTGGCGCTCGGCCTCTTCGACCAGCTCGTCGCCACGAGTGCGGCGAGGTATCTGGGGACTCTCCAGCAGGAAGCCGGGAACGTCCTTGATATAGACGTTGGGCTCGACCAGCGGCGGGTGGTCCAGATCGAGGTTAATTGGCCCGGAGTGGGCGTGCGGCGGTAGAAAAGCGTTTTGGAAGCTGGAGTGCTGGTTAATTCCGCATCCGGCGATGACGGAGGCCCCGGCGAGCACGATAACGGAAGTGAGCGTCTGATTTCGCGCGTTCATTAACAAACTCGGCGAAAGATTCTAAAGCACTTACTCTAGCCGCGCCCTCAGGGGGACGCTCAAACATTACAACACTATGAGTGTGTAATGCAACTGGCGTAAGGTAAGTCCCGGTTTACTGTGTCTAGGCAACATCTGCCGTTGTATACCGGCAACACTTGCACTGTGTCGCTATTCCTCTTCTTCCTCTTCACCTGTTTTGGCGGCCTTGGCTGCCGCAATGATCTTGTCGGCTTGCAACTGGGGCACGTAATCGTAGTGATCGAATTCCATCGAGAAAGATGCCCGGCCCTGCGTCATGGCGGTCAGATCGCTTTGATAACTCAGCATTTCGGCCATCGGCACCTGGGCGCGGATGATTTGCGTGCTGCCTTTGGTTTCGTTGCCCGAGATGCGGCCGCGGCGGCTGTTCAGATCGCCCATTAAGTCGCCCGCATATTCTCCGGGCGCCTGGATTTCCACGTTCATGATGGGTTCCAGCAGGGACGGCTTGGCCTCCTGCATGGCGGCCTTGAAGGCCTTGCGGGCGGCCAGTTTGAACGCCAGTTCTGAGGAATCGACGTCGTGGTAGGAGCCGTCGTAGACGGTGACCTTGAAATCGACCATGGGATAGCCGGCCAGGAATCCGTGTTCGGCAGCCTCCACGATCCCCTTTTCCACGGCGGGGATGAAGTTGCGCGGGATGGCGCCGCCGAAGATTTCGTTGGCGAACTCGAACTGGGCGCCGCGCGGCAGCGGATCCATCTTGATCCAGCAGTCGCCGAACTGGCCGTGCCCGCCGGTCTGCTTCTTGTGGCGGCCCTGCACGTCGGCGTGGCCGCGAATGGTCTCGCGGTAGGGGATTTTGGGCGCCTTGAGGGCGACATCCACGCTGTAACGCTTTTTCAGCCGGCTGACCACGATCTCGACGTGCTGCTGGCCGGCGCCGGCGAGCAGGAACTCGCGGGTTTGCGGGTCACGGTAGAAGCGCAGCGACTGGTCCTCTTCGAGAATGCGATGTACGGCGTTGCCCATGCGGTCTTCGTCGTTCCGCGACTTGGCTTCGATGGCGAAAGCGATGGAAGGCTCGGGCAGCTTCACGGGCGGGTACGTGACGGTGAAACCCTTCTCCGCCAGGGTGTCACCGGTAAGCGTATCTTTCAGCTTGGCCACCGCGCCGAGATCTCCGGCGTGCAGCTCGGTGACCGGCTGCAGGGTCTTGCCCTGCGGGCTGCTGATGTGCGCCAGCCGCTCCGCCGAGCTGCGGGTGAGGTTCTGCAGCGCGGCGTCGTTTTTCACCACGCCGGTGATGACTTTGAAATAGGTGATGCGCCCGGCGAAGGGATCGGCCGTGGTCTTGAAAACGAACAGGGAGCTGGGGCCGGTCTCGACGATCTTCTGCGTGGATTCCTCACCGTTGGCGATGCTGGCGAAGCCTTCGCGCTCGGTGGGGGCGGGCAGGTTTTCCACGATAAAGTTGAGGATCAGGTCGCTCGCGGTGTTATGCAAGGCCCCGGCGCAGAGCACGGGGAAGATGCGCATCTCGCGGATGGCCTGTTTGAGGCCGGAGTCGATCTGATCGGGCGCCAGCGTGCCCTTGTCGAAGAACTCTTCCATCAGGGCGTCATTGCCCTCGGCCACCATCTCGATCAGCGCGTCGTGCGCGGCCTTGGCGGCGTCGGCGAGGTCGGCGGGGATCTCGCCCTCTTTGCCTTTGCCATCGCCATCGGCCGTGTAGGTGTACGCTTTCATACGGACGAGATCGACCACGCCCGAGAAATCGCGTTCCACGCCGATGGGGATCTGGATGGGCACGGCGGAGCGGCCGAAGGCTGCCTGCACGCTCTCCAGGGCGCGCGTGAAGTCGGCGCGCTCGCGGTCCAGCTTGTTGATGACGATGGCTCGGGGGAGCTTGAAATGGTTGGCGAAATCCCAGACCTTCTCGGTCTGCACTTCGACGCCAGAGACGCCATCGACCAGCACCAGGGCCGAATCCGCCGCCACCAGGGAGGCACGGGTGTCGTTGATGAAAATGTTGTAGCCGGGAGTATCCAGGATATTGATCTTGGTTTTCTTCCATTCCGCCACGGCGATGGCTGTGGAGATGGTGATTTTGCGGGAGATTTCCTCTTCGTCAAAATCGGTTACGGTATTGCCTTCATCCACGCGCAGCAGCCGGTTGGCCGCGCCCGCGGTGAACAACAAGCCGGCGGTGAGCGACGTCTTGCCGGAATCGCCGTGGCCCACCAATCCGACGTTCCGTATGTCCTTGCTTTCGTAAACCTTCACGCTTGGCTCCCTGTTGGCAAAACGGAATAGTAACACGGGTCCCTGGCGGGTGGGGCATGCTTCAAGCTTGCCCGGAATCCAGGTTTCATAAGTTACGGCCGGGAGCTTGCGCCTTCCTGCCCGGGCGTACAATCGGGAGATGAAGAATGCTTTGTTCGCAATTCTGCTCTGTGTCCCCGCGCTGGCCTGGGCGGCGAAGCCAGCGCCAGATACGGCTGAGTATCCAATTACCGTTCACGTGCAGTCGTCGCGCTTGATCAATATGATCTCGGGAAAAGACGCTCCCCTGTTCCAGGATTTGAAGGTATTGATCGATGGAAAGAAGTACGAGCTGGAAGCAGGCGGCGCCCTCTTGCTTCGCGTGGGCGACTACAAAGCGAAGGTCGAGAAGGACAATACGCAGCGAACCTACGAATACCAACGGGTCTACGAGTTCCTGTTTGCCGATGGGAGCACGCGCCGGTACTGGGTGGTGGGCGAAGAGGAATAGACTGGGGACAAAACAGCCGCGTCCAACCGAGTCGTTGCGCCTCTCGACTGGCTCACGTAGGCTGTACTGAGCTTGTCCTCAATCCGGGTTTCCCTATTGTGGGTATACGAACGTCACACTCACGCTGGACGACGATCTGGTCAAGAAAGTCCGCAAGATCGCGGCCGAACGGGACACCACGCTCACCGGCATGGTGCGCGAGTATCTGGTGAAAACCGTGGCCGAGGAATCCGCGTCCGGGCGCAAGCGCCGCGAGCGTGCGGCACTCGAGAGAAGCTTCGAGACCATACAGGTCCACATTGGCAAGCCAACTTGGAACCGTGCCGATCTCCGTGTCCGCTCCTGACTTCCTGACGCCGTGGCGCGCGCAGTCTTGCGTGCGGTGTCGAGAGTTGTCTCGACATTTCTTGCCCGGAAAAGCCGAGACGACACTCGGCTCAGCAGACTTGACAGTCCGCGCCACAAGCCTAGGCGGCTATTCTGGTGCAGTCCCTTACGAACCCACCACACCCACCAGCGGGCTGCTAGCGGAGGCGTAGAGCTTCTTGGGCATGCGGCCGGCTTCGAAGGCCAGGCGGCCGGCTTCGACGGCCAGCTTCATGGCGCGGGCCATTTTTTCGGCGTCATCGGCGAGGGCGATGGCGGTATTCATGAGGACGCCGTCGGCTCCCAGCTCCATGGCGATGGCGGCATCCGAGGCGGTGCCCACGCCGGCATCGACAATCAGCGGCACTTCGGTAATCATCTCGCGCAGAATCCGCAGGTTGGTTGCGTTTTGCACGCCCAGGCCGGAGCCGATGGGCGCGGCCAGCGGCATCACGGCGGCGGCGCCGGCATCGATCAGGCGGCGCGCGTTCACCACATCGTCGTTGGTATAGGGCAGCACCACGAAGCCCTCTTTCACCAGCGTGCGGGTGGCCTCCAGCAGGCCGGCGTTATCCGGGAACAGCGTCTTTTCGTCGCCGATCACTTCCAGCTTGATCCAGTGGGAAAGACCCACTTCGCGCGCCAGCATGGCGGTGCGGATGGCGTCGTCGGCGGTGTAACAGGCGGCGGTGTTGGGAAGGATGAAGATTTTCGTCCGATCGATGAAATCGAGCAGCGATTCCTTGGAGCGGTCGGTGAGGTTGACGCGGCGTACGGCGACGGTGACCATGTCGGCGCCGGTGGCCTCGTGGCAGCGCTGCATTTCCTGGAAGCTGCGATACTTACCGGTGCCCACGATGAGGCGGGAGCGGAATTCGCGCCCCGCGATGGTGAATGATTGCGGCATGTCCTCATTGTAACGGGGCGGCCAGGTGTGGTGTCGCGCCGTCATCCGGGAATCCGCTACCATGGTCACCGGGAATCCCAGCCAGTCGCGCAGCATCTGATGTGACGAAGGAGAATTGCGGACGAGCAAGTCCGGAGACATCTATGAGCCAAATTCATGCTTTGGCTGCCAGAGAGGCGAAAGGCCCGCTGCAGCCGTTTTCTTACGACCCGGGACCGCTCGGGGACGACCAGGTCGAAATTGCAGTCGCGTATTGCGGCATCTGTCATTCGGACCTTTCGATGCTCAATAACGAGTGGGGGATGACGCAATACCCGTTCGTTCCCGGCCACGAGGCAACCGGCAAGGTGGTGGCCGTGGGGCCGCACGCCAAGGCGGTGAGCGTGGGGCAAACCGTGGGCCTCGGCTGGAACGCGGGCAGTTGCATGTATTGCAAGAGCTGCATGACCGGCAACCACAACATGTGCGAGCGGCTGGAGCAGACTATCGTCGGGCGTTTTGGCGCCTTTGCCACGCGTGTACGCTGCCACTGGTGCTGGGCGACGCCGATTCCGGACGGCGTGGATGTAGCCATAGCCGGACCGCTGCTGTGCGGCGGCATCACCGTATTCAATCCGCTCGGCGAAATGAACGTGCGGCCCACCGACCGCGTGGGGGTGATCGGCATCGGCGGCCTGGGCCACATGGCCCTTCAGTTCCTCAACAAGTGGGGATGCGACGTGACGGCCTTCACTTCGAACCCGAAGAAGGCGGACGAGGCGCGGCGCATGGGCGCCCATCACGTGATCGACACGCATTCCGCCGAAGAACTGGCGAAGGCCGCCGGCCGCTTCGACTTCGTGATCTCGACCGTGAACGCGGACCTGGATTGGAATGCGTATATAGGAGCGCTGGCGCCCAAGGGAAGGCTGCACGTGGTGGGCGTGGCGCCCAATCCGCTGCCGGTTTCGGCTTTCTCGCTCCTGGTAGCGCAGCGATCGGTGAGCGGCTCGCCTTCGGGGTCGCCGGCGGCGGTGGCCAGGATGCTCGATTTCGCCGCGCGCCACGGCATCGCGCCGGTGGTGGAAGAGTTCCCCATGAGCCAGGCCAACCAGGCTCTGGCGCACCTGGAAGCGGGCAAAGCGCGCTACCGCATCGTGCTCAAGAACGATCTGGAGTGAGCGGGTTCCATCTGCGCGATAATAGATAGGGGCGTTATGGCTGGCGGATCAAGTGTGTTCATCTCCTATGCTGCGGATACCAAGCCTCGGGCGCAAGAATTGACCCAGGCTCTGGAGAGCCAGGGAATAGAAGCGTGGGTCGATTTCAAGGACCTGCGACCGGGCCAGCGCTGGAAAGACGAATTGGAACGCGCCATTGGGGAAGCGCGATGGCTCCTCGTTCTGGTCGGTCCGGGTAACCGTGCCACCGCCTGGCAGGAGGCTGAATGGAGTGCGGCCCTGACTCGCTCTTGGGCGGATCACGACAAAAGGCTGCTCCCAGTGATTTTTGGCCACACTGAACCACCGCCATTTTTGCGCAACTGGGTTTCTCTCAGAATCGATGCCGAAAAAGAGCCCGGAACATGGACGCGCCATGTCCTGGACGCTCTCCGGTCGGTGCGCAACGAGGCCGCCCATGACGTCGGCGTCCAAAGCCGCCGCGAACGTCAGAGACGGTTCGATGAGATCGGCAGGGTCGCCGAAGAGCTTCGTGAAGGTCAACCGGCTGAACCACCGATCGAACCCAAGACACGGCCCGAGTAGATGGCTCGTCTGCACTTCGGTGAGGGCCCGCTAGCACCCGATCCGTCCAGATCCGTTTTCATTAACTGCCCGTTTGACGACGAATACTCGGCGCTGTTTGACTCGATTGTGTTCGCCACAGTCTGTTGCGGTTTTGTGCCGCGATGTGCCCTTGAGAGCGGCACGGTTTCGGAGCCGCGTCTCGCACGCATCGTCCGCGCACTCTCCGGCTGCAGATACTCAATTCACGATCTGTCGCGCTGCACGGGGGAAGGGAACGACAATTATGCACGATTCAACATGCCGCTAGAGCTCGGTATGGCGATGGCGCTGCGGTTCCTGGGCCCCGGCAGCGAGCATGACTGGCTTGTGCTGGTTCCCCAGGGGCACGCCTACCATCGGTATGTTTCGGATTTGGCTGCGTACGATCCTGCCACTTACGACGGCTCAATCTCAAGCGTCGTTGTCGCCGTGATGTCCTGGTTGGCGACACGGAAGGATGCCGTACCGCCGGTCACGCCGAAAGAGGTGCTGGAACTGTTGCCCGGCTTTCAATTGCGTAGGCGAGAACTCGACGCAGCGTGGGGCGGGTACCCACCCTGGGCGGACGTAATAATGACCGCCATCGAACTTGCCAGGCTCCTGAGCTGAGCGGCAACCGGTCTACGTGCTTCAGATCAGCACCAAACCCCGGCGGATGCCGATGGTGACGGCTTCGGTGCGGCTGCCGGCGTTGAGTTTTCCCAGGATCGAAGCCACGTGAAACTTGGCGGTGTGCTCGGAGATGCCGAGCTTCCAGGCGATCTCCTTATTGGCATCGCCTTCGGCCACCAGGCGGAGCACGTCCAGCTCGCGGGCGGTCAGCGCGGCTGACGCGGCGGAAACCGGCACGGGCGCCGACGCGGCCAGCAGCGGCTCCAACTCGCCGGGTTCGATCACGGCCAAACCGCCGGCAGCGGCTTCCACGGCGGCAAGGATCGCGCCGGGAGATGCATCGCGGGCCAGCACCGCGCGCACACCCAGCTTAAACGCCTCGTGGGTAAATGCGGGCTGCGATTCGGAGCTCAGCAGAACGATGGCCGGCGCGCGGGCGGCGGGCGGCGGCAGATCCTCCAGCGCGCCTTCGGCCAGCAGGACGTCGGGGTGGAGCGCCTCGGCGGCAAACGCGTCGGAATACGATCCGGCCAGTTGCAGGCTGGGCGCCGATGCCACCAGGGTTTCCAGGCCAGCGCGCGTCATGGCGGAATGCGCGGCGATGAGCACACGGATCACGCCGCCTCCAATACGCGCTCCCCTAAGCGGACCACGGTCTCGCGCACCGGCAAGCGGCCGCTCGAAGGCGCGCCGCGCATGAACCGCAAGCGCAGCGCTGGCTGGCCCGAATCGAGAGCGTCGTAGAGCTCGTCGAGAGACAGGAGCAGCAGATCGCCGGCTTGGAGCGAAGCCATGGCCGCGGCGCCGTCCGGATCCACATCGAGGATCAGAACGCCGGCCGAGACGGGGCGCAGCGTCACGCCCAAGGATGGGCGCGGACCGCGGCGGACGAAATCGGCGGCGTCGTTCGAAGGCACGGCGATGCCGAGCCCGTTGACAATGGCGGTGTTGATGCCGATGACGCGGCCTTCGGCGTTGGCCAGCGGCCCGCCGGAGTTGCCGGGAGCGAGGCGCACTTGGGCGCGGATCCATGAAACGTTGCCCATGCCGCGGAGCGGCCCCACCGAGTGAATGACGCCGGTAGAAACCGCGCCGGCAAAACCGAGCGGGCTGCCGACCGCGATCACCAGCTCGCCGGGCCGGAGCGACGACGAATTGCCGGGGGCGGCGGCATCGAGCGAAGCGGCGGTGACTCGCAGCGAAGCCAGGTCGCGGCGCGGATCGCGGGCGAGAACGCGCGCCGGCAGGCGGCGCCCGTCCCAAAGCTCCACTTCGAGATCCGCGCCGCGCGCCACGTGGGCGTTGGTGACGACCAGCCCGTCGGCCGACCAGATGACGCCGGAACCGCTGCCGCGGCCGGCGCGCGAGTGAATCTGCACGGTCGAGCGGCGCAGCCGTTCGGCCACTTCACCGAATCCGCGCATGTCAGCTCCTCCGCGGCCGTTCGCCGATGGTGATCGCGAGCGAGCGGGAGGCTCCGCCGCGCACCACAGCCAGCTCGATCGCGCGCCCCACGCCATGTTTTTCGAGCACGGTCTGGATGTCGTCGGTATCGGCCACCGGAATACCGCCAAGCGCGACCAGCACATCGCCAATCAATACGCCCGCCAGCGCTGCCGGTCCCTGCGGCTCGAGCGAAAGAACGATCAGACCTTTTTGATGATCGGGCAACTCGACCGGTTGCAGGCCGACGCCCAGATAGCCGCGTGCCACGCGCCCGCGGGCGAGAACCTCATCGACCACGCGATTGATGGTGGACGCGGGGATGGCCAACCCCGCGATGCGCGACAGCGCGGAAGTGGCGATGCCCAGCGCCTGGCCGGCGGCGTTCAGCACCAGCCCGCCGGAGGAACCCGGATAGAGCGTCAGATCGAGCCGGATGTAGCGGTCCAGGCGGCCGCCGCGCCAGGTGCGCCAGGGGCCGCTGACGGCGCTGACGATCCCCAAGGTGGCGTTGATGCCGGAGTCTTCGGAGCGGCCGAGCGCCAGCGCCAGGTTGCCGGGCGCCGGATCGTCCGCAGCCGCGACCACCTGCGCGCCGGGCGCGTCCACCTTCAGCACCGCGATATCCGTGCCCGCGTCGCTGCCGGCCAGCGTGGCGGCGGCGCTCGAGCCATCGGGCAGAGTGACGGTGATTTCCTCTTCGCGCCGCACGGTGTGCTCGGCGGTGACCAAAATGCCGGGGCGCCAGAAGGCGCCGCTGGAAGAGAAACGTGGCCGCGCATGGATCGCAACCACCGAGGCCGCCGCCTGTTCGACTACCGCAGCCAGTTGCTTGGAAAAAGCCGCCAACTCGTCTGCCATGAAAAACCTCCCTGTGATTCCAGCATGCCGGATGGGGAACACTTCGCACATCGGGAAATCGGGCAGGTGGAAACTAGCCGCAAGAGCGGGGCGCATCGTGGAGGGCGTACTGGTACCGGCCGCGCGGCGCTTGAGATTAAGGTGTTTCATATGTTGCCGGAAGCGGTTGTAAGCCATTGATAACGATAGCCCGCATAGAAATTATCAATTGGACGCGCCCGCCCCCACGGTTTAGCTTGAGATATGGGAACTGCAATGAGGATGGCCATAGCGGATGCTGAGGTTGGCTTGTTGCACAGGATCAGCAACATCGTCAGCTCGGAGTTGTCTGTCGACGAAATCTTGGGAGAGGTGCTCAGCCTCGCCGCGCAGGCTACGGCTTGCGACGCGTGCCTGATCTACCTTTTCGATCAAGAATCAAACGAAATGGTGCTGCACGCATCGCAAGTGCCGCACGCCGCGGATTTGGGGAAACTGCGGATCAAGGTTGGAGAGGGCGTAACCGGCTGGGTAGCGGAGCACAAGTCGGCGGTGGCGTTGGAGAAGAACGCCTTCGCCGACCCGCGGTTCAAGCGCTTCCAGACGCTGATCGAGGACACCTATGAGGCGTTCCTTTCGGTGCCGCTGGTCAGCACCGGCGACCTGATCGGCGTGATCAACGTGCATCATCGCCTGCCGCACTTACACACACCCGAAGAGATCGCGGTGATGAAGTTCATTGGCGAGCAGCTCGGCGTCACCATTTCCAAGTCGCTGTTGGAACAGGAGAACGCGCGGCTGATGGAACAGACGGCGGAAATGAAGCGGGAGCTGGAAACGCGCAAGATCGTGGAGCGCGCCAAGGGACTGCTGCAGCAGAAGTTCGGCATCAGCGAGGAAGATGCCTATTTCCGGCTGCGCAACCAGAGCCGCCGTTTGCGCCGTCCCATGCGGGACCTGGCCGAAGCCATCATTCTCTCCGAGGATTTGGATCGGGAAGCTGCGGCCGGACGCGACCAGCGGGTCGCGTAGGACGGCTGGCGTTGGCAGGCGGAATCCGTTTCGGACCCGGAAAACCGGGGCGCCTGCCCCACCAAATGTTGGCAGGCGGAAGCGCCTGCCCCACTGAGCGACTAACAACTGCCTGCGATGCGGCCGGCCCGGGACTCGGCTGGCCGCCAGTCTTCGCTGACTTCACCCACTCGTTTCCTCTCCCTGCCTGAGATCAAGCCAAAACTAACGCGAACGGAGGAATACTGTGAAAAACAGCCTAATCCCTCTTGCGGCAGTGCTCGGCATGGTCGTCGTTACCGCGAGGCCAGGGCAACTTTTGGCCCTGCCGCGGGTTTGAAATAGTACGCAGGCCCGATACTGCGAGACAATGGATTGTTAAGGGGTCGCGTGCGCAATTTTCACCCGACGGCCGGTTTTCCGCTTCTTGCCGCATGCTTCGTTGCTGCGGCAGCGTACGGCGGCGATGCACGGCCGGGTATCGCAGCTCCGTTTGAAACCGCTGGCGAACTCACTTCCCGGAACAGGATCGACGAGTTGGTTTTCGCCCACTGGAAGGAACTGGGCATCCAACCCGCGAACCTGTGCTCCGATAGCGTGTTCCTGCGGCGCGCGTGGCTGGACGCGGCCGGGACCTTGCCCACCGCGCAGCAGGCTACCGAGTTTCTGGCGAGCAAAGACCCCAACAAGCGCGCCGCGCTGATCGATCAACTCCTGGAGCGCGAGGAGTTCGCCGATTACTGGGCCATGAAGTGGAGCGATCTGCTGCGGGTCAAGGCCGAGTTCCCGATCGAGCTGTGGCCCAACGCGGCCCAGGCGTATTACCACTGGATTCACGATTCGCTGCGCCAGAACAAGCCCTACGATCAATTTGTCCGGGAGATGCTGACGGCGAGCGGCAGCAACTTCCGCGAGGCGCCGGTGAACTTCTATCGCGCCATGCAGAATCGCCAGCCGGCGGGAATCGCGCAGACGGTGGCTTTGACCTTCATGGGAGTGCGGACCGAGAAGTGGCCGCCGGCGCGCCTCGAGCAAATGGCCGCGTTCTTCTCGGCGGTAGGTTACAAACACACCGACGAATGGAAAGAGGAGATTGTCTTCTTCGATCGCGGCAAGACGCCGGCAGGCGCGTTGACCTTCCCGGATGGAACGGCGGCGCGGCTCCAGGCGGACCAGGATCCAAGGGAAGCGTTTGCCGATTGGCTGATCGCTCCGGGCAATCCGTGGTTCGCGCGCTCGATCGCCAACCGCGTCTGGTATTGGCTGCTGGGCCGCGGGATCATAGAGGAGCCGGACGATATTCGCGCCGACAATCCGCCGGAGAATCCTCAGTTGCTGGCATGGCTGGAGCGCGAGCTGGTGGCTTCGCATTATGACCTGAAGCATATTCTCCGCTTAATCCTCAACTCGACGACTTACCAACTCTCGCCGATACCGCGGGCGGAACGGACAGTCGCGGCGGCTCACTTTGCGGTTTATCCGCTGCGCCGGCTGGATGCGGAAGTGCTGATCGACGCCATCGATCAAATCACGGGGACGAGCGAAGCCTACACCAGCGCGATTCCCGAACCTTACACGTTCATGCCGGATTTCCAGCGCGCCATCAGCTTGCCGGATGGCAGCATCAGCAGCTCCTTTCTGGATCTGTTCGGGCGGCCGGCGCGCGATACCGGGCTGGAGTCGGAGCGCAATAACCGGTCGAGCGACGCGCAACGGCTGCACATGCTGAATTCGACTCACATTCAAAAGAAGATTCAGCAATCGCCGAAGCTGAATACCATGATGCGCGACATCAAGAATCCGCGCGAGCTGGTTTCGCAAATCTATCTGACGATTCTCTCGCGCTATCCGACCGATGACGAGTGGAAGGTGATGGCGGCGCACTCGCAATCCGGTGCGCCCAAGGGACGCGACGCGGTGGTCGATCTGGCATGGGGATTGATCAACAGCTCCGAGTTTATGTATAGGCATTAGGAGGCATCGAGATGAAACCCAATTACCGTTTGCTGCCGATCAACCGGCGCGAGGCTTTGCGCGAGGGATTCTTCGGCGCGGCCGGCGTGTTGCTGGCGAGCCGGCTGGCGGGCGTCGCCAAGGCGCTTCCGATCGCGGCTCCGGCGAAGGCGAAGTCCGTCATCCAGATTTGGATGTGGGGAGGGCCGGCGCATCTCGATACCTTCGACCCGAAACCGGAAGCGGGTGAGAATTACTGCGGCCCGCTGAATTCGCCCATCGAAACCAAAGTGCGCGGCATGCGCATCTGCGAGCTGCTGCCGCTGCTGGCCAAGCAGGCGGACAAGTACTCGCTGATCCGCAGCATGACGCACGGCCTCTACGCGCATGAGACGGCATCTTACACGGTGCAGACGGGCCGCATCGCGGGCGGGCACGACGTGTACCCGAGCGTGGGCGCGGTGGTTTCGTTATTCAAAGGCTACAACGCCGGATACAAGGGGCTGATTCCGCCTTACATCGTGCTGACCGAACCGCAGGGCCGTTTCTCCGAAGAGGGATTTCTGGGGTCGCGGTACAAACCGTTCGCCACCGGCGGCGATCCGGCGCAGGCGCGCTTTGTGGTGGAAGGCGTGGTGGCGCAGAACCTCACCGACGAACGGCAGAAGCAACGCCGCGAGTACCTGCATCAGCTCGATACGCTAGGCCACGCCATGCAAGGCGATCCGCAATTGGCCGCCAACGACGATGCCGAGCGGCTGGCCTACGAGCTGATCCTGGGCGACGCCGGCAAAGTTTTCGATCTTTCGCAGGAGAAGGACGATTTGCGCGACCGCTATGGGCGGACCACGTTCGGCCAATCGTGCCTGGTGGCGCGGCGGCTGGTGGAGCGCGGCGTGCCTTATATCACGATCAACTATCAAGGCGGCTGGGACACCCACAAGCAGAATTTCCAGGTGATGCGGCGCAGGCTGCCGGAGATGGACAAGGGGCTGGCGACACTGCTCGACGATCTTTCACAGCGTGGGCTGCTCGATACCACGCTGGTCTGGTGGAACGGCGAATTCGGCAGAAAACCGAAAGTGGATTGGGAAGCTCCGTGGAACGGCGGACGCAACCATTGGGGCGGTGTGTTCTCGGCGCTGGTGGCGGGCGGCGGTTTCAAGGGCGGCCACGTGGTGGGGTCTTCGGATGCAAGGGGAGAAGAGGTGAGGGACCGGCCGGTGTATCCCGCCGACCTGATCGGCAGCATGTACGAGCTGCTCAGCATCGATGCCGCTGGCAAGCTGCCGCATCCCACGGGCCTGGAGGCGCGCGTTACGCCGACGGCGGCGGATGGATTGCCGCTGGCGGGACGATTGAAGGAGATCATGTGAGGCACCGGGCTGCGGCTGCGGCGGCGGTGACCGCTCTGGCAGCCGCGCTGGCCGCCCAGCAGAGGCCGCAGGTTCCGCGCGCCGGGTACGTCTATCCCGCAGGAGGCCGCCAAGGCGCGAGCATTGAAGTCCGCGTCGGCGGCGAGTTTTTGGATGACGCGAGCAAGGCGTACTTTTCCGGCCAGGGAGTGCAAGCGGCCATAACGAAGCACGTCAAACCGCTCACCGGACAGGAAGCCTCGAAACTGCGCGACGAGATCAAGGAATTGCGCGAAAGACGCGCGGCTTCGCTGAAGCCAGCGGTGGCCGGTTCGCCTAAGGCTGTTTTTACCGCAGCCGATGAAAAGAGAATAACCGAGATCCGCGACAAGCTGGAGGATTTTCAACGCAGGCCGTCGATTCCGGCGATTGCCGAAATCGTGACTCTTCAGGTCACCATCGCGCAGGATGCCACGGCGGGTCCCCGGCAACTGCGGTTGGACACGAAAGGCGGCCTCACCAATCCAATCGTGTTTTGCGTAGGCGAGCTGCCGGAGTTGTCGCGCAAGCCGATCCGCGTGGCGCCCGCCTACAATGTGGTCAACGGCGCCACTCCGGCGAACCGCGCGGCGCCCCGCCCGCCGGAACCGCCCATCGAGATCACGCTGCCGGTGGTGGTGAACGGCCAGATGACGCCCGGCACGGCGGACCAGTACCGCTTCCAGGCGAAGCGGGGACAACACATAGTGATCGCCGCCAGCGCACGCGAGCTGATCCCCTACGTTTCCGACGCCGTGCCCGGATGGTTTCAGGCGGCGCTGACGCTGCGCGACGCGCAGGGGAGGGAACTCGAGTCGGCGGATCATTTCCTATTCCATCCCGACCCGCTGCTCGATTACGAGATTCCGAGCGACGGCGAGTACATCGCGGAGATCCACGATTCGATTTTCCGCGGGCGGGAGGACTTCGTCTACCGAATCACCATCGGCGAACTGCCGGTCATCACCAGCATTTTTCCCTTGGGCGCGAAGGCAGGGACACGCACGGCTATCGAGATGCAGGGATGGAACTTGCCGGTGACGCGAGTCACTGAGAATTTCAAAGGCAAAGTGAAGGCCGAGTATCCGATTTCCCTGCGGAAGAACGGATGGGCTTCGAACAGCGTGCCGTTTGCGCTGGATACTCTGCCGGAGGCGATGGCCCGCCCGGGGATCGGCCACCGGGAAAAAGCGCAAAAGTTGAAGCTGCCGATTATTGTGAACGGGCGCGTTGCGAAAGCTGGCGAACCGGCATACTTCCGCTTCGAGGGACGCGCTGGCGAACAGGTTGTAGCGGAGGTGTTGGCGCGAAGGCTCGGTTCGCCGCTCGATTCGGTGCTGCGTCTGACGGACGCAACCGGAAAGCAGATCGCCTTCAACGACGACTTCGAAGATCCGGGCGCCGGCCTGATTACGCACCAGGCCGATTCGCTGATTAGCTGCCAACTGCCGGCGAAGGGAAGTTACTATCTTCAACTCGCGGACGCGCAGGGCAAGGGGGGGCCGGATTACGGCTACCGGCTGCGCATCAGCCATCCGCGGCCGGATTTCGAACTGCGGGTGGTGCCTTCGAGCTTGAATCTCCGCGCGGGCGCGACCGTTCCGATTACGGTGCGGGCGATACGCCGCGACGGTTTCGCGGGCGAGATCGCGCTGAATCTCAAAAACGCGCCAGGCGATTTCACGCTGAGCGGCGGGGCGGTGCCCTCGGGACAAGACAAGGTGCGAGTTACAGTGACCGCGCCGCGGACTCCGGTTAGCGCGCCGCTCTCGATACAGCTAATAGGGAGGGCCATCATCGACGGGCATGAAGTAACTCGCACCGCGGTTCCGGCCGAGGACATGGAGCAGGCATTCGCATACCATCACCTGGTGGCGGAGGACGCGTGGATGGTGCGCGTGATCGGCGAAGGCGCGCGCGGGCTTGGCTGGCGCGCCATCGAAAAGCCAGTGAAGTTGCGGCGAGGCGACGCCACGATGTTCAATCTCTTCGTTCCTCCCCGCTTTCAACAGGGAATGCAACTGGCGTTGAACGAACCGCCGGAGGGGATTTCGATTCAGAGCGTGACCCCGGACTGGGATGGCGTATCCGTGGTTTTGCGCGTCGAGGCCGACAAAGCCAAGCCGGGGCTGAAAGGCAACCTGATCCTGGACGCATTCCGGGAGGTGCAGCCGAAACCGGACGCCAAGAACCAGACCCGCCGGCGCCAGCCGCTAGGGACGCTGCCGGCGATTCCGTTCGAAGTGGTGGAGGGCGCGGCGGCGCACAAGTAAACGTGGCGCACGAGTAAACGTGGCGCACGAGTGCGTGCGCCACGGCGATAGTATACTGAATCCTTTACCAGTAATTAAGACCTATAACTCTGGTTAATAGGAGGATCTATACGTGCGATCCACAGTTCCCGTTGTTTGGCTGGCTCTGATAGCGGCGCCATGGCTCCCATCAGGCTGCGCGCAGGTTTCACCGCAGACCCCAAGCCAGATAGTCTTCGAGAAAGTGGCGACGGTTGGCATGCAGGTGCCGGATACTCAGGTTACGCTGGATCTGGTGCAGTCGGCGCCGATCTCCCCGGAGTACTTCCTGGAAGGCGGAACGGTGGTCTTCTGGGCGATCACCAAACGCCCCTCCCGATCCGGATTGTTTTCGGCCAAGGACGGACAGATCAAGACGGTCGCCCTGATGGGACGGAAGGACTCTCAGCCGAACGCCGAAGGCATTCCCGAACCTTTCGAGTTCATTCCCGGGCCCTTGGGCAACACCGACATCAAGGCTGGCGGCGGGCTGCTTTACATCACGCTCCGCTTCGGCAAGTTCCGTCAAAAAACGCGCTCGGTGTGCATTTGGGATGGCGAGAAACTGCGCCCCTTGTTATGGCGCGGCGAATCGCCTGCATGGCTTGGCGGCGGCGAAAAGATTCAGTCGGCGGGCGTGGCTGGCATCAGTCCCGATGGCAGCGCCGTGATTGTCTACTCGACGGAGGGCGGCCAGTACGGCATCGCGTCGTACAGCAAGGCGGCGGGCCTGCATCCTCTGATCTCAACCGCCAGCGCGCTGCCGGGAATGCCCGGCGTAACCATTCTCAAAGAGACCTTCGAACCGCTTTTTGACGACCCGTACGAGAAGGGGGAAAAAGGCACGAAAGACTGGGCCTTGCGTGGGCGCCTCGCTCCACCGGCGCTCTTAGGCGACTGGCTGTTCCTGGTGGTTGAGCCTTCCACCGGCCATCCCTTCCTGGCGCGAATCGGCGGCGGCAAGACGGAACGGATTGTGGAAGCGCAAACTGCCGATCCGACCGATCCCGGCTTCATGGTGGAGGAGATCCGGTCCTTCAAAGCTGTTACGCCCGATGTGGTCGCGGTCGAGATCGACGGCGGGAAGGCCGACAGGCGCCTGCTGGTTTCCGACAAGGGCAAGTTGAGCCGGATCTACCAGTCGGCGGGAGCGTACGAAGAGGTTGCGGCCAGGCTGGGGTTCAAGGATGCCAATGGGGTCGAGGAGATGGGCGACCTTCAAGTGGCTTCGCCGGCAACGAAATCCTTCTGCGCTCTTTTCGACGAACGGTCCCGATTCACTTTCTACGTCACGCAGGTGCGCTGTTTTGACGGGACCAAGATGTCCAACGTCACCGGTCAGGCCCGCATTGGCAGGAATGCAAACAACGTCCTGCGGGCCATCCCGGGCTTGCCGGGGGTGCTGGTCATCGACGCGGATTTCACTGCCGCCGTGCGGCACGCCGACCGGCAGATCAGCCACTGGATCGTCACCGGGAACGCCGTTGGCCAGGACCTGCAGCCCGCGCCCGACATCTACTCCAGCGGCAGCGCCAAATACACCGTGGGAGAGGTCATCGGCGTGGATGCAGCCCGGCAAATAGCCTGGCTGAGGCTCTCCGACGGTTACTACAAAGTGCACTCGGGTAACTAGACGGGCGGCGAGCACGGGAAGTTCGGCTATTATGAGTAGCGTATGCGAAAATCCGTGCTAACGACTCTGGCTGCCATGCTGCTCACCGGTGCTATCGCGTGTTACGCGCAGCAGACCGGGCTGGTGCAGAACGCGTCCGCCCGGCAGAATCTCAGTCTGAACGGGCCTTGGAAGATCATCGTCGATCCTTACGAAGCCGGCTACTACGACTTCCATCTGCATCCCATTCCGGGCGGCGGCCTCGGCGCCGATCGCGTTCCTGCCGATAAGAGCGACCGCCTGGAGCTTACCTTCGTGCCGAACGCCCCTACACTCCAGGTGCCCGGCGATTGGAACACCCAGAAACCGGAGTTTCTCTGGTACGAAGGAACGATCTGGTATAAGCGCGAATTCGACTACGCGAAGAAGCCCGGCCGCCGCCTGTTTCTCTGGTTCGGCGCCGCCAATTACCAGGCCATCGTCTTCCTGAACGGCAAGAAACTCGGCCAACATGAAGGCGGCTTCACGCCGTTCCAATTCGAAGTTACCGACGCCGTTCGCGATGGCACTAACTCCGTGATCGTGAAGGTGGACGACCAACGCCACGCGGATGGCATCCCCACTGCCATGACCGATTGGTGGAACTACGGCGGACTTACTCGTGACGTGAAGCTGATCGACGTGCCGGAGACGTTCATTCAGGATTACTTCGTGCAACTCGAGAAAGGCTGGCTCAATCGCATCGGGGGATGGGTACGACTGGATGGCGCGCGGAAGCGGCAGAAGGTCACCATCCGCATCCCGGAAACCGGCAATTACAGAACCGTCGATACCGATGAGAATGGTTTTGCGCACTTCGCATTCAACGCCGACGGCCTCACTAACTGGTCGCCGGAGAACCCCAAGCTCTACGATGTCCGCGTGGAAGCCGAGACCGACAGCGTGGAGGACCGTATCGGCTTCCGCCTCATCCAAGCCGGCGGCCAGAGCATCTCGCTGAACGGCAAGCCCATCTTCCTGCGCGGTGTTTCGATACACGGCGAAGCTCCCTTTCGGGCCGGCCGCGTTTTTTCGGAAGCCGATGCGCGCGTGCTCCTCACCTGGGCCAAGGAACTGGGTTGCAACTTCGTCCGTCTGGCGCATTATCCCCACGATGAAGCGATGACCCGCCTGGCCGACCAGATGGGCCTGCTGGTGTGGAGCGAGATTCCCGTCTACTGGGCCGTCCAGTGGGAGAATCCGGCGGCCTATGCCAACGCCGAGCGGCAGCTCACCGAGGTGATCACGCGCGACCACAACCGCGCTTCCGTCATTTTCTGGTCGATGGCGAACGAAACGCCGCTCGGCGATGCCCGCACCAAGTTTCTCGGCTCGCTGGCGGCCAAGGCGCGCGAGCTCGATTCGACCCGCCTGATCACGGCCGCCACGCTCACGCACTACTCCGACCCGGCGACCATCGCGATTGACGATCCGCTGGGGCAGTATCTGGACGTGATCGGCTGCAACGAGTACATCGGATGGTACGATGGCCTGCCCACCAAGGCCGACACCGTCGCGTTCAAGACCATCTACGACAAGCCGATGGTGATCAGCGAGCTTGGCGCCGGGGCGCAATACGGCAGGCACGGCGACGAAGATACCGCCTGGACCGAGGAGTATCAGGCCAACGTCTACCGCCATCAGATCCCCATGCTCAAGCGGATTCCATTCCTCGCAGGCATGACTCCGTGGATTCTGGTGGACTTCCGCTGCCCGCGCCGTTTCCTGACCGGCATCCAGGATTACTACAATCGCAAAGGACTGCTCAGCGACCGCGGCGAGAAGAAACAGGCGTACTATGTGCTGCGCGAGTATTATCAATCGCTGGCGGCGGGGAAATAGCTCCGCGCGCCCTGCGGGGAGCGCAGGCCGCGTAAGAAGGAACATCAATGAATATGAATAGACTACGCCTTGTTTTGGATCGGGCAGTGGCCGCCAGTGCGATCGGCATGTGTGTGTGGGGGCAGGTGCTGCTGATCCGCCATGATGCGGGGTCCACGGGGCTGGCCGTCAATTTCATCGCGGCCGGGTTGTTGTTGCTGGCTCTTCGGTGGAGGGGTGCCGATCCCAATGCCCCGGCTCGCTTGGGGGTCGTATCTCTTTGCTACGCTGCGCAGGCGGCGGCCTTCTTGTTCGGCAGCAGGTTTATCGCGGGCGCGGCAGTTTTCGCAGCCATGTCGGCAGTCTTCGTATTCAGGGCATATATGAAGTTCCGGGAAGCGAAACGGGGGCATGCATAATGCGCTTTCGCCCGGCTGGCTTGTCGAGGCACTCGCTCGCTACCGTCGGCCAGCGCGGCACACGTTAGAATCAGATTTGGTTCTGGTTCAGAACGTTTCCAAGCTGTACCGTTTGTACCGGCGGCCGGCCGACCGGCTGCGCGAGCTGCTGCCGGGGGTGGCGCCGTCCCACCGCGATTTCTGGGCGCTGCGCGACATCAGCTTCGAAGTCGAGCGGGGCGAAACGCTGGGGCTGGTGGGGCCGAATGGGTGCGGCAAGAGCACGCTGCTGCAGATGGTGAGCGGCATATTGCAGCCGACCATGGGGCGCGTGGTGACGCGCGGGCGGATCGCGGCGCTGCTCGAATTGGGCGCCGGTTTCAACCCGGAATTCAGCGGCCGCGAGAACGTCTATCTGAACGGCGAAATCATGGGGCTCAGCCGCGGCGCGATCGAGCGGGCGATGCCGTCGATCGAAGCGTTCGCCGAAATCGGCGAGTTCATGGAGCGGCCGGTCAAGGAATATTCGAGCGGCATGTATGTGCGGCTGGCGTTTTCGACGGCCATCCACGTGGACCCGGAAATCCTGATCGTCGACGAAGCGCTGGCGGTGGGTGACGCGGTGTTCGCCAACCGCTGCGTGCGCAAGTTCCAGGAGCTGCGCGAACGGAGGATTACGGTGCTGTTCGTCTCCCACGACCTGGGGCTGGTGAAGCAGCTCTCCGACCGCGCGATACTGCTGCTGGGCGGGCGGATCGAGGCCGAGGGTGCGCCCAACGACGTGATCAACCGCTACATCGGGCTGGTGCTCGAGAAGCAGGCGCCGGAAACGCGGCAGGAGCGCCTGCGCTCGAGCTTCCGCCACGGCGACGGAACCAGCGAGATCGTGGGCATTCAGATGTTGAACGCGCGCGGCGAGGAGACCGCGTCGATTGCGAGCGGCGAGCCGGTGACGGTGCGGGTGCAGGCGCGCTTCCACCGTGCGGTCTCGGACCCGATGGTCGGGATCCTGGTGCGCACGCGCATCGGCATGGATGTTTACGGCACCAACACGCGCATCGAGAACACGGAGCTGGGCGATTTCGAGGCGGGCCAATTGCTCGAGGTGGATTTCGGCATCGAATGCTGGCTGACGCCGCAACAGTACACGCTGACGGCCGCGACGCAGAACGCCGATGGATCGAGCCACGACTGGCTGGACGACGCCATCGCGTTCGACGTGGTGGACGCGCGCGTGGCGGCCGGCGTCGCCAACCTGCGGGCGAAGGTCGAATGGCGCGCATCACGATAAAGGCGCATCCGCGCGCCGCCCGGTCGGCGGTGGCCGGAAGATTGGGGGCCGCGTGGAAAATCGATCTGGCGGCGCCGCCGGCGGAAGGCAAGGCCAACCAGGAATGCGTGCGCTTCCTGGCGGAACTGGCGGGCGTGGCGCGGTCGCGCGTGCGCGTGATCAGCGGTACCGCGGCGCGCACCAAGATTGTGGAAGTGGAAGGAGTAGCGCAAGAAGAGTTGGAAGCACGATTGGCGCGCGGGACAGGATGATGGGGATGAGGAGACTTATCGGAGGATCAGCTCTCGAATCGCCGGCCCGTATCCTGCTGAAGTTTGCGCCGTCTTCGGGAAACCGCTAGCAGGCAAGCCAAACCAAGACCGAGCATCTTGAGTGCACCCGGTTCCGAGGTTGCCGGGATGTCGCTTCCCAGGGTGAAGTCGTCGAAGGCGACCGAGAGTGCTGTGCCGGTGAATTCCACTGACTCTGCAGTGCCACTGAAATCCGTTCCGATTGGAAAGAATGGGCAGAAGGTGTCCCAAGAGTTGGGGCAAGCGGGGTTCCCCAAGGCATTTCCATTGCCCGTGTCCCCCAGTGAAATTGTCGCCAGAAGCGATCCGCCGCCGTCCAGTCCGCTATAGATAGTGATCGCGTCACTTATTGCATCGAAGGGCGACGAATAGTAGAAGGAAAACCCTGTGGTGAAACCTGCCGCGACATCCATAGTGAAGACCGAGCCGGCGAGAGAGGTAAGAGCCTCGTCTCCGATAGGGTCGCCGCCGAAAGCGCCACCATTCCCGTTGCCAACGACGTCATCACTAACATAAGCCTGGGCGTTGAGGGAGAACGTAACCCCATCGCTCGGTCCGGGTCCGTTGCCGTTTCCGTCGACTTCACCGTTGAAATAGTTACCAACCACATCCCCGTTTGGGATGCCTTC
>Ga0371490_1000278_pt1 | contig 40386 bp, 27 predicted proteins | sample MB2SIPfraction_FD_207959 | JGI IMG/M metagenome (GOLD analysis project Ga0371490, IMG submission 207959) | Lab enriched peat soil microbial communities from McLean, Ithaca, NY, United States - MB28FN SIP fraction | ecosystem: Environmental > Terrestrial > Soil > Wetlands > Peat | place: USA... | reverse complement strand
AATGGCTCTGGCTGGGTCAACGAGCCTGCGGAAAGCCATGAGGAACAGGTCATCAAGGACCTGCTCAAGCAGGTTTTTTCTTCGAATCAGAAGCATTGGCACGATGTAGTTGCGCAGTGGAAGGGTGTCTCGGAAGAGACCACCACGGGCGTGCATCGCCTCTACAAGATGATGGAAGCCGGTACCCTGCTGGTGCCCGCCATCAACGTCAACGACTCGGTGACCAAGTCGAAGTTCGACAACCTCTATGGCTGCCGGGAGTCGCTGGCCGACGGCATCAAGCGCGCCACCGACGTGATGGTGGCCGGCAAAGTGGCCGTCATCTGCGGCTATGGCGACGTGGGCAAGGGCTGCGCGCACTCCCTACGTGGCATGGGCGCGCGTTGCATTGTGACCGAGATTGACCCCATCAACGCGCTGCAGGCGGCGATGGAAGGCTTTGAGGTGACCACCGTCGAAGACACGCTGGGCCGGGGCGACATCTACGTCACCACCACCGGCAACGTGGACATCATCACCCTGGAGCACATGAAGCGGATGAAGGATCAGGCCATCGTGTGCAACATTGGCCACTTCGACAACGAAATTCAGATGGATCGCCTCACCGCCGAGCCCGGCGTCGCGAGGCTGAACATCAAGCCCCAGGTGGATTTTTATAAGTTTCCTGATGGGCATGGGATCTTCATTCTTGCCGAAGGCCGCCTGGTGAACCTGGGTTGCGCCACCGGTCATCCGAGCTTCGTGATGAGCAACAGCTTTGCCAACCAGACCCTGGCTCAGCTGGACCTCTGGGCCCACAAGGACAGCTACAAGGTGGGCGTCTACGTGCTGCCCAAGAAGCTGGATGAGGAAGTCGCGCGCCTGCACCTGGAGAAGATTGGCGTCAAGCTGACCACGCTTTCGAAGAGACAGGCTGACTACATCGGCGTGCCGGTGGAAGGACCCTATAAGGCCGATCACTACCGCTACTAAACGAACGTTGGCTTCCAGGCAGAAGGGCAGCGCTTTTCGCGCTGCCCTTTGTTTCTACTGCTCTAGTTTCCGGTCTTCCGGTAGCGGCGGAAGTTGTGCCAGAGCCTCCAGGCCGAGTTGTGGATCAGCGCTCCCTGCTGGGCCTTCAGCATCTTGTAGGAGCGCTCCACATAGCCGTCGAACTCCGGGGGCCAGCCGATGGTGGAGCGGCGCTCGGAGTAATCGCCCTCGGCCCAGCGCGCCATGATGGCCTTGTAGCCCACCACGTGGGTTACAAAGTCGAGCAGGCAACGGGGCATCTCCTCCTCAATGATCAGGTAGGCCCGTTCGATAATGATCTTCTCGCGAATGTCGTTGAGAGGCATGAAGATGGTCTGCATCCACAGCACCCACTCCTTCAATTCGGAGTCGAGGATGGGAAAGCTCTGCGTCTTGCCTTGCTTCTGCAAGAGCGAACGGTAGGCGATGTTGCCGGCCTGCGAAGCCACGTAGAGCGGCCCGTAGAACTCGTTCAAGCGCATGTTGACCAGCTTCAGCATGTCGGCCCGGCGAGCCATCATACGCGAAGAGAGAAAGGTGACCAGGTAGCCGGCAAAGGCCAGAATGACGGTTAGTACGAGCGCGACCGATCCCTGGGAGTTGCTGAAACTTAGAAACGAACTTGGATCCATTGGGTACCTTGGCCAGAAGTATAGCGCGTCGGATGGTTTCTGGCTCTCCTGTCTGTGGGCCGGGTGCTTCTGGCAGTTGTCCGGCTACTGGCGCAAACAAAACCGCCCCATCCTGGCTCGCATGCATGCGGCTGGAATGGGGCGATGGTTTTGATGCGTTGCGGGTGGTCTAGAAGCCCATGATGTTGTAGCCGCAGTCCACGTAGAGCACTTCGCCGGTGATGGCGGTGGAGAGCGGGCTGGCCAGGAACAGGGCAGAGTCGCCCACTTCCAGCTGGTCGACACTGCGTTTGAGCGGGGCGCGCTCGGCGTGCTCGCGGAGCATGTCGCTCAAATCGCCTACCCCGCGGGCAGCCAGGGTCTTGATGGGGCCGGCGGAGATGGCGTTCACGCGGATGCCGCGCGGACCCAGATTCCAGGCCAGATAGCGCACACCGGACTCCAGAGCCGACTTGGCCAGTGCCATCACATTGTAGTTGGGCACTACCTTCTCGGCGGCGTAGAAGCTGAGGGTCATGATGGAGCCGCCCTCGGTCATCAACGGGACAGCGGCGCGGCTGACGGCGATCAGCGAGTAGACGCTAACGTCCATGGCGATGCGGAAGCCATCGCGCGAGGTGTTCAGGAACTCGCCGCGCAGGTCGGCAGCCGGCGCAAAGGCCACGGCATGCACCACCGTGTCCAGCTTGCCGTACTTTTCCTTCAGCTGGGCAAACAGGGCGTCGATTTCGTTGTCGTTCGAGACGTCGCACTGAAACCCGGAGGCGCCGGGCAGCTCGGCGATCAGGCTTTCGGCCTCCAGCCTCATGCGTTCGTTCTGGTAGCAGATGGCCAGCGTGGCGCCGGCCTCGTGCAGCTTTTGGGCAATGCCCCAGGCAATGGAGCGCTTGTTGGCCAGCCCAAAGATGACGGCAGTTTTGCCCGTCAGATCGATCATCTTGTCCTTGTTCCTCCAGGAATTTGCGGCAGAGGCCCACAGGACCCGGGGAAGGGCACACCGCCAGTTCTCAGGATAACAGGTGCGGGTGGCCGGGTGGCTTGCGCCGGGTGATCCGGGAGGCGCAAATCCGGGCTGGAACCGCCTCCGTTGCTTTCCCAGAGTCCGTTGTATTCCGTTTCATACCTGCCCGAGCCCCGGACCTGTAGAATTTTAGGTGAACTTTCCGCTCCGATTCGGCATGGAGGCACTTTGCTTTACTGGCTGCTCTACGAGAAGCTGTACATCTACTTTCACCCGTTCCGGATCTTCCGCTACCTGACCTTCCGCACGGCGTTCGCGTCCCTGACGGCGCTGCTGATCGCCCTGTTCATCGGTCCGTGGGTGATCCAGAAGCTGCGGGAGTTCCAGATTGGCCAGTATGTGCGCGAAGACGGGCCCCAGTCGCACCTGAAAAAGAGCGGTACGCCGACCATGGGCGGCGTGCTTATTGTGATCGCCATCCTGGTGCCGACCCTGCTGTGGTCCGATCCCGGTAACCCCTTTGTCTGGATCATTGTCTTCTCCACCCTGGCCTTTGGCGCGGTGGGCTTTACCGATGACTACATCAAGGTGGTGATGAAGCGCAGCCTGGGCCTGACGGCCCGCGCCAAGCTGCTGGGGCAGGGAATTGCCGCGCTGGTGGTGGCGCTGGCGCTGGTGGTTCTGGAACAGTTTCGCCTGTTCAGCACCCAGCTTTCGGTGCCGTTTCTGAAGGCGTGGCGGCCCGACCTGCTGCTGCACTGCTGGCCGGCGACGCTGCCGTATCTTGGGCTGCTGGCTTTTCTACCCTTCATCCTTTGGGTGGTGCTGATCCTGGTGGGCTCGTCGAATGCCGTGAATCTGACCGACGGGCTGGACGGGCTGGCCATCGGCTGCACCATCATTGCGGCGGGCGCGCTGGCGGTGCTCACCTATGTGAGCGGCCACGTGATCTTTGCCGACTACCTGGAGTTGCAGCGCATGCCCATGGTGGGCGAGCTGACGGTCTTCTGCGGCTCCATGGTGGGGGCTTCGATCGGCTTTCTCTGGTACAACGCCCACCCGGCGGAGATTTTCATGGGCGACGTGGGTTCGCTGGCTCTGGGCGGCGCCATCGGTACGGTGGCCATCCTCATCCGCCAGGAACTGCTGTTGCCCTTCATCGGCGGCATCTTTATTCTGGAGGCGCTGTCGGTGATCCTGCAGGTGGGCAGCTACAAGTTGCGCAACAAGAAGCGCATCTTCAAGATGGCTCCCCTGCACCACCACTTTGAGCAGTGCGGCTGGCATGAGTCGAAGGTGATTGCGCGCTTTTGGATTGGCGCGTTGGTGTTTGCACTGTTTGCACTCACCACGCTCAAGCTGCGTTAAAAGCCGCGTCCCGGACGCCGGTCCGTAGCACAATGGAATTCCACCCGCGCAGAGGAGAAGCACCCATGATGGAGTTGAAGGGCAAAAAGGTACTGGTTGTCGGACTGGGCAAATCGGGGGTGGCGGCGGCGCTGTTTCTGCGCCGTCAGGGCGCGGTGGTGACGGTCTCCGATGTGCGCAGCGCCGACCAGCTGGCCCGGGAGATTCCGATGCTGATCGAGGCTGGAGTCATGGTGGAGGCCGGCGGCCACGGCATTCTCACCTTCCGCCGCCAGGATCTGATTGTGGTGAGCCCCGGCGTACCGCTGAACACCCCGGCGCTGGCCCAGGTGCGGGCTTTTGGTCTGGAGATTATCGGCGAGCTGGAACTGGCTGCGCGCTTCCTGAAGGGCAACGTGCTGGCCGTAACCGGCTCGAATGGCAAGACCACCACCACGGCGCTGCTGGGCGAGATTCTTACCGAAGCCGGCCTGGCCACGCAGGTGGGCGGCAACATCGGCGTGCCAGTGGTGGACCTGATCGAGAAGAGCCAGCCCCAGGGCTGGTCGGTGCTGGAGGTTTCCAGCTTCCAGCTGGAGAGCACCGCCGAGTTTCGTCCTCAGGTTGCGGTGATCCTGAACATTACCCAGGATCATCTGGACCGGCACGGCAGCATGGAGAACTACGCGCTGGCCAAGGAACGCATCTTTGCCGCCCAAACCGGTCAGGACAGCGTGGTGCTGAATGCCGACAATGCCCGCGCGGCGGAGGCAGCCAAACGCGCGCCGTCGAAGGTGTACTGGTTCAGCGCCGAGCACACCGTGGAGCAGGGCGCGTGGCTGGAAGAGGGCTGGGTGGTCTTCCGCGGCGCCAAGGACGCGGCGACGGAGAGAATCCTGCCGCTCCAGGCCATTCCGCTGAAGGGCGCACACAACGTGGAGAACGTGCTGGCGGCGGTTGCCGCAGCGCGCCAGGTCGGCGCGGCACCGGCCGCGATTGCCCGCGCGATTGAGAAGTTCAAGGCCGTGGAACATCGCCTGGAGTACGTGGCCACCATCAACGGCGTGGAGTACTACAACGACTCGAAGGCCACCAACGTGGACGCCACGGAAAAGGCGATCGCGGCCTTCTCGGGCGGGATACATCTGATTCTGGGCGGCAAGGACAAGGGCTCCGACTACACCCTGCTGGCGCCGCTCCTGCGGGAGCGGGTGAAGGCCGTTTACACCATCGGCGCAGCGGCGGCCAAAATCGAACTGCAACTGCGCGGCGTGGTGGCTCTGCTGAGCTGCGAGACGCTGGACAAGGCGGTGCAGGCGGCAGCCAATGCGGCCCGTGCCGGCGAGATTGTTCTGCTGGCGCCGGCCTGTTCCAGCTTCGACCAATTCCAAAGCTACGAGCACCGCGGCCGGGTCTTCAAGCAGCTGGTAGCCGACAAGCGAGGTTAAACGCAATGGTCAAGCATACGGGCGTCGACAAGTGGTTGTTTTTCGTCACTCTGGTGCTGGTGGTGGCGGGGCTGGCCATGGTCTTTTCCGCATCGGCTGTCGTCGCCCAGGCCAAATTCCACTCCGAGTTTGCCGACGTGGGCCGTCAGGCAGGCTGGGCCCTAGCCGGGGTGGTGGCGATGCTCGGGTTGATGTGCGTCGACTACACTTTTTTCAAATCCCCACGCGTCATCTTTACTGCATTGGCTGTGGTTACGCTGCTGCTGGTGGCGGTTTTTTTCTTTCCGGGCTCGCATAACGTCCATCGCTGGATTCGTTTTGGCAGCCTGTTCACCTTCCAGCCATCGGAACTGGCCAAGCCGGTGATGGTGCTGTTTCTGGCCTGGTTTCTGCAGTCGCGGCTGGACAGGCTGCGCAGCTCCAAGCGCGTGGTGCTGGGCGCAGCCGTGGTTCCGGTCCTCTTCATGCTGTTGATCGTGCGCCAGCCGGATCTGGGAACGGCTCTGGTGCTGGGCGGTGTAACGGCACTGCTGCTGTTTCTGGTAGGCATCGACAAGAAGTGGATTCTGGGAGCGTTTCTGCTGGCATTGCCTGGACTGATCGTGTTGCTGCTGGTGCCATGGCGGTTGAAGCGGCTGATGGTCTTCTTGCATCCGGAGTCGGACCCTACGGGCAACGGCTTCCATATCTACCAGTCGCTGGTGGCCGTGGGAGCTGGCGGGCTCACCGGCCGCGGCTACATGGAAGGGATTCAGAAGCTGTTCTTCCTGCCGGAGGCCACCACCGACTTCATCTATGCCAACATCGCCGAGGAGCTGGGGCTGGTGGGCGCGCTGGGCATCGTAATTCTGTTCATGATCTTTGGCTGGCGCGGGCTGCGCACGGCATTCCGTTCACAGGACCCTTTTGCGCGCATGGTGGCCTTCGGCATCACCTGCACCATCGTGTTGCAGGCCTTCTTCAACATCAGCGTGGTGCTCTCGCTGGTGCCCACCAAGGGGATTCCGCTGCCGCTGATCTCTTCCGGCGGTACGTCGCTGTTTACCACCCTGGCCAGCATCGGCATCCTGTTGAACATCAGCCGGCAAACCGAATAGAGCGATTCCGGCCCCATGGAGCCGGCGGTTGCGGCCACTGCCGGAACTCGCAGTCGGTGGCCGGGGTTCCCTGCGGCTCGAAGTACTGAAAGGCTTGAAATTGGCAGATTTTCGCGTACTGATTGCCGGAGGAGGCACCGGCGGACATATTATTCCCGCCCTGGCTGTGGCCCGTGAACTGGTGGCCCGCTACCATGCCGAAGTGCTCTTTGTGGGCACTCCGCGCGGGTTGGAAGGCAAACTGGTGCCCGCTGCCGGCTTTCCGCTGCAGCTGATCCGGATTGGCCCGCTGAACGCTGTGCCGCTGATGACCCGGCTGAAGACGCTGGCCGACCTGCCCGGCGCTCTGCTCTCCTGCCGGGGGATCATCCGCGCATTCAACCCCGGTGTGGTCTTCGGGGTAGGCGGCTATGCCTCGGGCCCGATCATGGCTACAGCACTGCTGATGAAGCTGCCCACCATGGCCTTTGAACCCAACGCGATGCCCGGGCTGGTGAATCGCTGGGTGGGCAAGCGGGTGGATGCCGCAGCGGTCAACTTTACCGCCGCTGCCAGCTGGTTTGCGAACTGCGAAGTCACCGGCATCCCGGTGCGTCCGGCCTTCTTTTCGCTTGCGCAGCCGGATCCGGCACGTCCGCACCTGCTGGTCTTTGGCGGCTCGCAGGGGGCGCGGATTCTGAACCTGAACCTGCCGCGCGTGGCCGCCCGGTTGCTGGAAGCCGTGCCCAATCTGACGATTCTGCACCAGAGCGGCATGCGCCATGTGGAGACGACGGAGCAGGCCTACCGCGCCAGCGGCGCCGATCCCGCGCGCTGGCAGGTGCAACCGTTCATCGACGATATGCCGGCCTCATTTGGCCGGGCCAGCCTGGTGATGGCGCGCTCCGGAGCGTCCACCGTGGCGGAGCTGGCGGCTGCGGGCAAGCCATCGCTGCTGGTGCCCTTTGCCGCTGCGGCCGATGGCCATCAGAAGAAGAACGCCGAAGCGATGGCTTCGGCCGGCGCCGCAGTGATGCTGGAGGAATACCTGGTGGGTGCCGAGGCCGCGCAGCAGGAACGCCTGCTGGCCGAGCTTACCGGGCTGCTGGCCGATCCGGAGCGGCTGGCAAGGATGTCGGCTGCGGCCCGCACCCAGGCGCATCCGGACGCCGCGGAACGGATTGCCTGCCGGCTGGTGGAACTGGCCGGGCGATAGACTGCGCCGTTGGCTCAGTCGCCGCTGGCTTCCGGAGCTGCACCGGGAAGCACCGATGCTTCCGGCAGGTCGGGGATGAAGAACTGGAAGACGGTTCCGGAGCTTTTGCCGCGCTCTGTGATGCGGCTGTGGACGCGGATTTCGCCGCGGTGCTTCTCGATGATCTCCAGGCTGATCCACAGGCCCAGGCCGGTTCCGGTCACGTCCTTGGTGGTGTAGAAGGCCTCAAAGGCATGTTGCCGGACCTCGGAATCCATGCCGCAGCCATCGTCGGCCACAGTGAACCGCACACCGCTAACGTCGGGTGAGCGCCAGCTCCGGGAGCGCCGGGCCTTGACCACGATGTGCCCGCCGGTCTGGCAGGCGTCGATGGAGTTGCCGACCAGATTGGCCACCACTTGGCGGATTTCGCCGCTAAAGCAGTTGAGTTCCACATGGGGGTCGTAGCGCCGCTCCGTCTGGATGTTCAGCGCGTGCAGCCGCCCCTGGTAGAGGTTGAGCACGGAATCGAGCAACTCGGCCAGCCGCGCACGTCCGGGCGAGGTGGACTGGCGATAGAAGCGCAGCGTCTGCTGGGCGATCTCGGTCATTCGCCGCACCTCGTACTCCGCCATGCTCACGTAATTACTGGCCGGCTCCTGCAGTTGGCAGAAGTTGCCCAGCAGGTAAAGCAGGTTGGTGATGGCCTCCAGTGGATTATTGATTTCGTGGGCGATGGAAGCGGCCAGCCGTCCGGTGACGGCCAGTTTTTCAGCGCGGCGCAGGGCATCTTCGGCGCGTTTGCGTTCGGTGGCGTCCAGCACGATGACGCCCACCCAGCGCACGGCGCGGGGCGTGGTCAGCACCGGGTAAGCACTGGCCAGCCAGGTCCAGGACCGTCCGCCGGTGTCGTTGTTACCGCTGAACTCCTGGTTGCGCACCGCCTCCTGCTCGATAAAGACGCGCAGCACCGCCGCCTCCAGCTGGGTGGCGACGGGCGCGGGCAGCAAATCGGTCAGAGTGCGGCCCAGATGACGGTTTACCGAAACCCCGGTCAGGCTGGCGAAGACCTGATTGACGCGGACAAAGCGGCAGTTGCGGTCGAAGAAGGCCAACCCGATGGGCGCATTGGCCAGCATGGAATCCAGCAGCGAGAGCGTATCGTTGAGCCCGGCGCGCTGCTCACCGATGGAGGCCACCATGCCATTGAAGGCCTCCATCAGTTCACCCACCTCGTTGTGTACCTTTACCGGCAAGGGGAAGCTGGAGGTGTTCTCCGGGGCGCGCATCAGTTCGCGGGTGCTGCGGTGCAGCAGACGCAGCGGCCGGGTGAAGGAGGTGAAGATGAGCAGCACCAGCAGCGTGGAAGAGCCGATCCAGATGCCGCCAAAGATGAGGGTGTCGCGCTCGATGGAGCGCATTTGATTCTGGGCCAGTGCCTTGTTGTATTCCACCCATGCATAGCCGCGCAGGTCGGTGCCCGTGTAGATGGGCCGCACGGCTTCCCAACGATCGTTGCCAAAGACGAAGATGCGAGGCTCGTCGTGATGAAGTTGGGGGATCTGAGCCAGCTCTTCCGCGGTAAGGGGATTGCTTTCCGGCTCACCGGGGCTGATGAAGAGCACGTGGCCGGCCGGATCCGTCACTTTGGCCTGGGCCACGGTTGGGCCTTCGCCCATCATGGTGACCGACAGGCCCACCCATCCCGGCCGCTGCTGAATCATGGCTTCGCGCGCCTGGATGGCCATGGACGAAGCTTCGTAGACCAACCGCTGGGAGGCATGCAACTGCACATTGTGCATCTGCTGGCGAACCAGAACCACCGTGTACAGGCCAATCGAGAGGGCTTCCAGCAGCACCAGGCCGCAGATCATCTGCAAGCGGATCGATCGGGGCCACATGTTCATGGAGGGGTTTCTCCCAGCGGACGCGTGAGCCCCAGTTTACCGGATGGGAGGACCTCCTGGTTGCACTCCAGGGCGGACAGACCTACCCCAACGTACCGAGCCGGCAGCACAACCGGGGCCGGGGGTGGACGCGGAGGTTCCTCTGTGGGGTTTTGCACCAATCCAGACCTTGCCAGCGGGGATAATAGAAATTGCTCTGGGAGGACGCGCCCGTTTTGGCCGGCAGGTTGTGCCGAAGGCAGCTGTGCGCCAGCGGAAGCACCCATCATGAAGCCCATTCGAATCGTCCTTTCGCCGACGCGAAGCCGCCCAATTAATATTTTTTTGGGTCTGGTGGTGCTGGTGGCCGCGGTCCTGCTGCTCCTTGCCCTGGCCACTTATCGCGCCACCGATCCCTCGCTGAATACGGCTACCGATCCCACGCTGCCGCACGCGGTACGCAACTGGATGGGTCTGGTGGGCGCCAATATCTCCGATCTGCTGCTGCAAAGCTTCGGCGTTACGGCGTTTCTGCTGCCCCTGTGGCTGGCCGGGCTGGGCATTACCTGGGCCCGTTCGCGGCCGGGCGGCTCGGTGATTGTGCGCTGGGCTGGAACCCTGCTGGCGCTCTTGTTTGTGCCGGCCGCCTTCGGGCTGCTGCCGTACAACTGGCGCTGGCCCCAGGAATTGGCCGTCGAGGGGGTGGTGGGCCGGCTGCTCTCCGGCCTGCTGGTGCATTACGTCAACCTGCAGGGGGCATGGATCCTTACCGCGATTCTGGCTCTGGCCGGCCTCTACTTTGCCTCTGTGGCCACACTGCGCATCCTCTTCGAGAGCCTGGAAGACCGCTGGCTCAACGCCTTGAGCCTGCGCGACCGCTGGCACAACTGGCGCGACCAGCGCGCCGAGGACCGGGAGATGCGGCAGGCCCTGCGCGATGTGGAGCGGTCTGAGGCGCGCAGCTTCGGACGCCGCTCGCAGATGGCCTCCGGCTCGGCTTCCGGCCGGTCCGAGCGCGACGAGAAGCAGGACGTGGTGCGGCAGAAGACGCCCGGCCGTCTGGCTGCCTGGTTTGGTCGCAAGCGGAAGAACGAAGAGAGCGACCCTCTGGACGACGTGCCAGCCTTCCAGCGCATGCGCTTTGAAAGCGATCCGGTTCCGGAGTCCGGCCACCCAGCGCCGCCGGAGGAGCAGGAAACGGAAGAGGGAGAAGAAGATCCCATACCTGTGGCTCAGCAGGAGCGTCGCCGCAGTATCTGGGAGCGCGGGCGCGACGATGCACCGCCGGTAGCCGAGCCCGAGCCGCGACCTGCGCCGCCGGTTGCGCAGCGTGCGCCCGAGCCTGCTTACGAGCCAGCGCACGAACCGGCTCCGCAGCCCGTTGCTCCGCGTCGTGAGCCCGCGCAATGGGTCGATGAGCGGCGGCCTGCGCCAGCGGCGGCTCAGCCCGCGCCACAGCGGGCGGAAGCTGACATCGCCGTCAACGAACGGGCCGACGCCGCGGCACGCACCGCTACCGTGGCGCCCAAGAATGTGGCCGGCTTCAAGCTGCCGCCCAGCACCCTGTTGACCGCCGGCGAGGCACCGCCGTCGGTGCGCGAAGAGGAGCTGCGCGAAGAAGCCAAGGTGCTGGAAGACAAGTGCGCCGAGTTCGACGTGAGGGGCCGTGTGGTGCAGATCAATCCCGGGCCCATGGTCACGACCTATGAGTTCAAGCCCGAGGCGGGGGTGAAGTATTCGCGCGTGACCAGCCTGGCGGACGACCTGTGCCTGGCCATGCGCGCCGAAAGCATTCTGATCGAGCGCATGCCCGGCAAAAGCACGGTCGGCATCCAGGTGCCCAATCACGAGAAGGAAACCATCCACCTGCGCGATGTGATCGAGAGCGAGACCTTTATCAAGGCCAAGAGCCGTTTGACGCTGTCCATGGGCAAGGACATCAACGGCCGTATCGTCACCGCCGATCTGGCCTCCATGCCCCACGTGCTGATCGCTGGTTCCACCGGAAGCGGCAAATCGGTGGCCATCAACGCCATGATCATGAGCCTGCTCTACCGCACCACGCCGCAGCAAGTGCGCCTGATTCTGGTGGACCCCAAGCGCGTGGAACTGGGCATGTACGAGGGCATTCCGCACCTGTTTACACCCATCATTACCGAACCCAAGGCCGCGGCCAACGCGCTGCGCAACGCGGTGTGCGAAATGGAGCGCCGGCTGAAGCAACTGGCCAGCCGCAGCGTACGCAACATCGACCAGTACAACAAGCTCTTTGAAGCTTCGGCGCTGCCGCTGTTCGGCCCCGAGGACGACGAGGAAGCCGAGGGCCCGCTGCCGTACATCGTGATCATCATCGACGAGCTGGCCGACCTGATGATGCTGGACAAGGCCAATGTGGAAGAGTCCATTACCCGGCTGGCGCAGATGGCGCGCGCCGTGGGCATTCATCTGATCTTGGCTACGCAGCGGCCTTCGGTGGACGTGATCACCGGTTTGATCAAGGCCAACGTGCCCACCCGCATCAGCTTCCGGTTGGCCACCAAGGTGGATTCGCGCACCATTCTGGACACCAACGGCGCCGAGGCCTTGCTGGGGCGCGGCGACATGCTCTTTCTGCCCCCCGGCACCAGCCGCCTGATGCGCCTGCATGCGCCCTATGTGAGCGAGAAGGAGACGGCTGCGGTGGTGGGCTTCTGGAAGGCGCAGGGCGAGGCCGAGTACGTGGAAGGCTTCACCGAGTCGCCCAAGGACGAGCGCGGCAACTTTGAAGGCGTGGGTGGCGAAGAGGACAACGATCCGCTCTATGACGATGCGGTGCGGCTGGTCTTCGAATTCGGCAAGGCGTCCACGTCGCTGCTGCAACGCCGGCTGCGCGTGGGCTATGGCCGCGCCGCGCACCTGATCGACCTGATGGAGAACGACGGATTGGTTGGCCCTCCGGGTGGTTCGCGGCCGCGCGAGCTGCTGAAAGCGCCCGGTTGGCTGCATGAGGTGCCGCAGCAGGACGAATAACCACCTGCGGTGGGGCCAAACGCGCCTTTGGCGCAGAGCTTGGTTTGGGTGTGGGGTGCCCGCTCGTTCATCGCGAAAAGGCTGCGATGAACGATGCCCAGCTTCTTATGGTTCATGGCGATTCCTGGGGCTGATGAGCGGGCCACCTGCCTGGGATCGTTTGGGGTGACAATTCCGATGTTTCGCGCAGGGTCGAATGTGCTACACTGCCTCGGGTAAACGCTTACTCAAAATCTCGCGCTTCTGTTCCCAGCTTTCGGATCTCCGGAACGTTCCCGGATCGGCCAGCCCGGACCCGGACGCGGCAGAAACTTGCCCAACGCCAGGAAGAGCTTGGCGGTTTCGCTTGACAAGAGTGGCAGTAAAACAATTTACTTAAGGCGAACGTCTACCCGGCTTGCGGATTTTGCGGAGTGGACGCATCGACCCTTTTCAAAGGTGACACCATGCTCGGATTGGTCCCATCAGCACTCGCCGCCGGACATCTGCCGGCCCTGCTCGCCCTCAGCGCGGAACCGCTGGCACATCTGAAGACGCTCGACATCGCGGTGATCGTCATCTACTTCGCCATGGTCATCTGGATCGGCTTCTACCTGAAGGGCCAGTCCAACACCAGCGAAGAATTTTTTATGGCCGGCCGCGAAATGACGGCCTGGATTGCCGGCCTCAGCTTTGTCTCGGCCAACCTGGGCTCATTGGAGCTGATGGGTTGGGCGGGTTCGGCTTACCAGTACGGCATTCTGGCTACCCACTGGTACTGGATCGGCGCCATCCCGGCCATGGTCTTCCTGGGCCTGGTCATGATGCCCTTCTACTACGTCTCCAAAACGCACTCCGTGCCGGGGTATTTGGACCTGCGCTACGGGCGCGCGGCATCGAGCGTGGCGGCCATCTCCTTTGCCACGGAGATGATCCTGATGAGCGGCGTGAACATGTTCGCCATGGCCGTGGTCATGAAGGTCGTGCTCGGCTGGGACATTTCTTTCTCGATTATTGTTTCCTCCGTGGCGGTCGCACTTTATGTGGGCCTGGGCGGCTTGCGTTCGGCCATCTTCAATGAGGTGCTGCAGTTCGTGCTCATCTGGGGCGGCGCGCTGCTGGTGCCGATTCTGGGTCTGATCCAGGCCGGCGGCGTGGATGGACTGAAGCGGCAGATCATGCACAACATGCAGACCATGACCGGCGGCGTGGCGGGCGACAGCTACTTCCACCTGTGGCGCGATCTGGGCAGCTTCAGCGCCAACCCCATGGGCGTGCACTGGAGCGGCATCGTTCTGGGCCTGGGCTTTGTGATCAGCTTTGGCTACTGGACCACCGATTTCCTAGTGGTGCAGCGCGTGCTGGCCGCGCACAACCTGCGCGCCGCGCGCATGGCTCCGATTATTGCTTCGTTCTTCAAGATGGCTACGCCGTTCATCGTGATTCTGCCTGGCCTGCTGGGTCTGGTGCTGTTGCAGAATGGCGATGGCTCGCGCCGCCAGCTGGTGGGCGAGGACGTGGTGACCGCTTGCGCCATGAATAACGCCGGGCAGGTGGCCAACGTTTCGGTTTGTCAGGCGGCCATGGCCAAGAGCTCGCTGACGCCCGATGCGCAGCAGAAGGTGCTGGCCGGCGGACCCGACGCCGAGCTGCATAGCTATAACCAGGCGCTGCCGCTGATGATGGTCCGCTACCTGGGCCCCGGATTGCTGGGCCTGGGCATCACCGCTCTAATCGCGGGCTTCATGAGCGGCATGGCCGGCAACGTGAGCGCCTTCTCCACGGTGTGGACCTACGACATCTACAAGGCGCTGATCAACAAGCGGGGCTCGGACTCGCACTACGTGCTGGTGGGCCGGCTCTCCATTCTGGTGGGCGTGGCCGTATCGATTGGCGCGGCCTACCTGGTGATGCACGCCCACGGCATCATGGACTACGTGCAGGCGCTGTTCTCCATCTTCATTGCGCCGCTGCTGGCCGCGATTCTCTTCGGCATGTTCTGGAAGCGTGCCACCAAGCTGGCCGGCTTCATCGGCCTGCTGACGGGCATTGTCTTCTCCGCCAGCTTGTTCATGTGGGTGAAGGTGACGCCTGCGGCGCTGGCCGTGGTGGCGCTCTCGCCCGATGCCAAGCCCATGGCGGAGAACGTCTTCCGCGCCTGGTGGGCGTTCTGCTTTGCGGCCATCGTCATTGTCGTGGTCAGTTTGCTCACCAAGCCGCGGCCGGTGGCGGAGCTGGATGGCCTGGTCTACGGCGCCACCAAGCTGCCCCGCGAGGAGCCGGTGCCGTGGTTCAAGAGCGAGTACACCTGGGCCATTATCGTCGTGGTGCTGTTTGCGGCCCTCAACATCATCTTCTGGTAGCGCGCGAGAGAGGAGAAGTTTATGCACGGATCGAAGATTTCTATCTGGTTCTTTATCGGCGTGTTGCTGACGGCTTACGGCGTTCTGATCGCCGGTAACGGCGTGATCGATCTTGTCATGGGTAAGCTGGCGCCTGTGCAGTTGGCCGAATTGCACGCCCCCGTATGGTGGGGCGGCACGCTGCTGGCGCTGGGGTTGTTCTACCTGATCAAGTTCCGGCCGGGAAAAGCGTAGCCACCGGCGGTGCGGCAGACGGCGCTGCGCGCGCCTTCTGCACCACGCAGCGCATTCATCCCAGGTCTCAAAATCGAGACCTGGAGCACCCGCAGAGTTTTGTAACCGGGCACGACTTCACTTGTGCCGCACGAGCCCGGAAAACGATATCCGGGTTTTAGCCCCTGAGGGGCATTGCATGCAGCGGGCTGCGTGTCTCCCGTTCACAAGGGCGAAGCCGTCTGCCGCACCGCAGGTGCCTTTAGCCCCTGAGGGACGTTTCGCGCGACCACTGCGCGAAGCTTTCTTCCAACAGATTTCAGCAACCAAAATTTGCAGCACCACAAGGAGTAAAGAAATGGCAGCAAAGCGTGAAATGACGTTTGGCGTGATCGTGGGCAATCGCGGGTTCTTCCCCGACGAGCTGGCGCGTACAGGCCGCGAAGAGATCATCAAGGTCTTGCAGGCAGCGGGCGCAAAATCAATCGTTCTGAGTCCGGAAGAATCCAAGCACGGCGCGGTGGAAACCTATGACGAGTCGATGCGCTGCGCCGAGCTGTTCAAGAAGCATGCCGAAGAGATCGATGGCATCATCGTCACTCTGCCCAACTTTGGCGAAGAGCGTGGCATTGTGGACGCCATCCGCCTGAGCGGCCTGACGGTGCCGGTGCTGGTGCAGGCTACACCGGATCGTTCGGATGCCATGACCATTGCCGTGCGCCGCGACAGCTTCTGCGGCAAGATGAGCTGTTGCAACAACATGATGCAGTACGGCATCAAGTACTCGCTGACCACGCTGCACACCGAGGCTCTGGATTCGGCCGAGTTCGCGGCCGATCTGGAGAGCTTCTCGCAGGTCTGCCGCATCGTCAAGGGCCTGAAGAATCTGCGCATCGGCGCCATCGGCGCGCGTCCGGCGGCTTTCAACACCGTCCGCTATTCGGAGCGCATCTACGAGTCGAACGGCATCTCCGTTGAGCCCATCGACCTTTCGGAGATCTTCGGCCGGATCGCCCGCCTGAAGGACAACGACGATGCCACCCAGGCCAAGCTGGCCAAGATCAAGGCCTATGTTCCTCACCAGGGAATTGCGGAAGAAGCGCTGCTGAAGATGGCCAAGCTGGGCGCGGTCATCGACGGCTGGATGAAGCAGACCCATGTGACCGTGACCGCCGTGCAGTGCTGGACCAGCTTCGAGGAGTTCTTCGGCGTGGTGCCCTGCACCATCATGAGCATGATGTCGAATGATCTGATTCCTTCGGCCTGCGAAGTGGACGTTCCCGGCCTGCTGGGCATGTACATGCTGCAGTTGGCGAGTGGCACGCCTTCGGCGCTGCTCGACTGGAACAACAACTACGGCACGGACCCGAACAAGTGCGTCTGCTTCCATTGCTCCAACCTGCCCAAGCACTTCTTCAACGACTTCAAGATGGACTACCAGGAGATTATCGCCGGCACGGTGGGCAAGCTGAACACCTTTGGCACCTGCGTGGGCCGCGTGAAGGCCGGCACCATGAGCTTTGCCCGCTTTGCCACCGACGACCGCTACGGCATCGTCCGCGGCTACACCGGCAAGGGCGCCTTCACCGACGATCCGCTGGAGACCTTTGGCGGCGCGGGCGTGACCGAGATCCCGAAGCTGCAGAAGCTGCTGAAGTTCATCTGCCGCGAGGGCTTCGAGCACCACGTGGCCACCAACTTCAGCGACGTTTCGCGCGCCGTGCACGAGGCCGCCAGCCGCTACATGGGCTGGGAGAGCTACTGGCACGAAGGCGAAGAGGAGTAGGTTTTCTGCGATGGAAAAACAGTGGGCGCGATCTTTGGATCGCGCCCACTGTTTTTTGTGTGCAGAACGCTCCGGGGCTGAAGCCCCCCGATCTTCATTCTTGAGAAGCATATTTCAGGGACCTGAAGGTCCCTGCTTCCTTCGTTTGGGTGCTGCGAACCCACGCAACAAAGGCCAGGGAAGACTATGCTTCCACTGGCACCAGCGTAACGCGCGCGGCGAGCACCACCAGACAGGCCCACAGGACGTCGGCGCCAAGCAGGTGCATCACTTGGAGCCAGGTAGGTGCAAGCAGCACCACATCGAGCAGGCCCAGCACATATTGCAAGGCCAGCAGGAGAAGAATTGCCGCGGAGAGGCCGCGATTGTCCCAGTGCGAGGAACGTCGCGCCGCGCGCACAAGAATCCAGATCAGGAAGATGCTGGAAAGAAACGCGACCGTGGGGTGGGTCCAGCGCCAGCGCACCAGCCAGCTGCCGGCAGAGGAGAAGTCACTGGCCAAGGCGCCGGCCAGCGAACTGGCTGGGAAGAGCGTGTCACCCAGTGCGGCCAGCGACCCGGTGACGCCCACCGCCATGAAGACCACGACGGAAACCACAGCGCCCGCGGGCGCCTTGAAGCGCACCGTGCTGGCCAGAACGCCCTGCCGGCGGCTGAGCAGATGCGCGGTCAGGGTGATGGCTGCCAGCAGCAGCAAGGTGCTGGTCAGATGCAGAGCCAGAAAGGTTGGCCGTCCCGCGGCCTGGCTCCCGGCCGTGTAGCCGAGCCGGACCAGCAGCGCGCCCAGAATCGCTTCGAGCAGCGTGAAGACGACCGAGGCGACGGCAGCCGCGCGAGCCAGGTGACCGCGGGGGGTGGCGCGGAAGGTCCACACCAGCAAGCCCACCACCGAGAACAGGCTGAGGGCGCTGGTGATGCGGTGGGTGAACTCGATGAGCGTCTCCACGCTGGCAGAGTGCTGCAGAACGGTGCCGTTGCAGAGCGGCCAATGATTGCCGCAACCGGCGCCGGAGCCCGTGGCGCGCACCACCGCGCCCCACAGGATGACGGCGATGAAGTAGCCGAGCACGGCCCAGGCAAAACGGCGCAGGGCGGGAGGGGGAGCAGCAGGATCGCTGACAGACGAAGCGGTGGCGGACATAGAGAAGACTCCGGATGGAACCATTCAGTGTAGAACAGGCAGGGCAAAGAAGGCAGGGAAACTGGAATTCTGGCCGGCCGTCAACCATGCACAGCTCGCATGAGACGGCTATAAACAGCAACGCCGATTCTTCCGCGAGGGAAGAACCGGCGCGATGTGTACTTGCGGCTGCTTACTTGCCCATCAGGCGTACGACGTGGTTGACGATCATCAGGTCCTCGAGCGGCGGAATGACGCGCACCACCACCTTGGAATCGGCGGCTGAGATGGTGGCCTCGCCGCGGACGTTGTTGGCAGCCGCGTCGATGGTGACGCCCAGGCCGCCCAGGTAGGCGCAGATCTCAGCGCGCGAGTCAATGTCATTTTCGCCGATGCCGCCGGTGAAGACGAGCATGTCCAGGCCGCCCAGCTCGGCCACAAAGCTGCCGATCCAGCGGGCCACGGTCCAGGTGAACTTCTCGACTGCGAGCTTGGCCTTCTGGTCGCCGGCCTTGATGGCGTCGCGCAGGTCGCGCATGTCGTTGGAGCGCTCGCTCACGCCCAAGAGACCCGACTTCTTGCTGACCACGGTTTCCAGCTTGTCGGCGGCTTCGAGCGCGTTCGGCGTGCTCTCGGCAATCTTCTTCAGGATGAAGATCACCACGCCGGGATCGATGTCGCCGGTGCGCGAGCCACTGATGATGCCGCCGGTGGGCGTCAAGCCCATGCTGGTGTCAAGGCACTTACCGTTCTTGATAGCCGAAACGGAAGCGCCGTTGCCCAGGTGGCAGACGATCAGGTTCTCCGGAACCTTCGGCTCCAGCTGGTAGATGATCGACTCGTAGCTGATGCCGTGATAGCCGTAGCGGCGCACGCCCATCTCAACGTATTCGGTGGGAATCGGCATGCGCTGCGCCACTTCCGAGATGGTGCGGTGGAAGTAGGTGTCGAGCACGATGAAGTTGGAGACGCCGGGGAAGAGCTTGAGCGCTTCGCGCATGATGTACACGGCGATGGGCGTGTGCAGCGGGGCCAGCGCCTGGTAGCTCTCGATCTCGTCAATGAGTTCAGGAGTGATGATGCGGTTCTCGCGGATGGTGGGACCGCCGCAGACGGTGCGATGGCCGATGGCCGCGGGCTCCGGGAACTTGCCGGAGTGCAGGATGTCGGCCACCAGCTTGAAGGCTACGGCGCGGTTGGGCAGCGCCGGGGTCTCATCGACTACCTTTTTGCCCTCGGCGTTCTTGATCCAGAACTTGCCAAGGTTGGTGCCGATGCCATCGACCGCGCCCTCAAAGAGGCGCTCGCGCTTGCCAGCGGCGGACTCGTACATGGAGAACTTGATAGAGGAGGAACCGGCGTTCAAAACAAGAATGGGCAAAGACGACATGAAGTAAAACCTTTCGGGTTGGGGCTGATCGTACAGCGGAGTTAGAAGGAGCAGCGGAGTTAGCGGAGCTAGCGTTGTTAGCGGTGTTAGGCCAGCCGATCCGGCCATCGAGCTAACTCCGCAAGCTCCGCTAACATGGCTAACCCCGCTGGGTTATTTCGGCCAGCGCCAGTTCTTCACTTCCGGCAGATCGTCGCCGTGCTCGGCGACGTAGAGTTTGTGGCGTTGGATGGCCTCGGAGTACCACTGCTCGGCGGCGCTGGTTTGCGCGGCCAGGCGGGGCACGCGGCGGATTGCGTCGAGAGCCAGTTGGAAGCGGTCGATGTTGTTCAGCACGCACATGTCAAAGGGCGTGGTCGTGGTGCCCTCTTCCTTGTAGCCGCGCACATGCATGTGGACGTGGTTGTGGCGCCGATAGGTGAGCCGGTGAATCAACCACGGATAACCGTGGAAGGCAAAGACCACCGGCACGCCGGGTGGGAAGATGCGGTCGTAGTCTTCGTCGTTGAGCCCATGCGGATGCTCGCTTTCGGGCTCGAGCGTCATCAGATCCACAACGTTGACAAAGCGGATGCGCAGATCCGGAGCGAGCTCGCGCAACAGAGTGACGGCGGCCAGAGCTTCCATGGTGGGCACATCGCCGGAGCAGGCCATCACCACATCGGGCGAGCCCTCGTCGTTCGAGGCCCATTGCCATATGCCCACGCCCGCGGTGCAGTGCGCCACGGCCTCTTCGATCGAGAGCCACTGCGGGGCAGGCTGTTTGCCGGCTACTATGAGATTGATATAGTGCCGCGAGCGCAAGCAATGATCGGCCACGGAGAGCAGCGTGTTGGCGTCCGGCGGAAGATAGATGCGCACCACGCCGGCCTTCTTGTTCAGCAGGTGATCGATGAAGCCCGGATCCTGATGGCTGAAGCCATTGTGATCCTGGCGCCAGACCAGCGAGCTCAACAAATAATTCAGAGAGGCGATTGGCTTGCGCCACGGTATCTCGCGCGTGGTTTTGAGCCACTTGGCGTGCTGATTCACCATGGAATCGATGATGTGGATGAATGCCTCGTAGCAGCTGAAGAAGCCGTGACGGCCGGTGAGAAGATAGCCCTCCAGCCAGCCCTGGCACATGTGCTCGCTGAGCACTTCCATCACACGGCCGGTCTGGCTCAGGTCCACATCCACATCGAGCGTGGAGCCCATCCAGGCCTTGCCGGTGCCCACAATGGTGTCGCCGAGGCGGTTGGAAGCGGTTTCGTCGGGGCCGAAGACGCGGAAGTTCTTCTCCGCCTTGTTGGCTTCCATCACCGCGTGCAGCAGCTTGCCCAGCACGCGGGTGGATTCCACATCTTCCTGGCCACGGCCATTGAGCTTCACGGCAAAGTCATGGAAGCTGGGCAGCTTGAGCGGCGTGAGCAGCAGGCCGCCGTTGGCGTGGGGATTCATGCCCATGCGCAGCTTGCCCTTGGGGGCAATCTCGGACAGATCGGCGCGGAAGTGACCCTTCTCGTCGAAGAGTTCTTCGGGCCGGTAGCTGCGCATCCAGTCTTCCAGCATCTGCAGATGGTCGGGTTTTTCGAAGAGCTCCGAAAGCGGCACCTGATGGGCGCGCCAGGTGTTTTCCACCGGCTTGCCGTCCACAAACTTCGGGCCCGTCCAGCCCTTGGGCGTGCGCATGATCACCATGGGCCAGGCTGGCCGCTCGATGGGCTTGCCGGCAGCCATGGCCGCGCGGGCTTGAGCCTTGATCTCGGCAATGCGGTCGAAGATCTTGTCGAACAGGACCGCGGCCTTCTGGTGCATCTCGGCTGGCTCCGAGCCTTCCAGCGTGTAGGGCTCATAGCCGTAGCCGCGCATCAGGCTCTCCAACTCGGCATGGGGAATGCGGCTCAGCACCGTGGGATTGGCGATCTTGTAGCCGTTCAGGTGCAGGATGGGCAGCACTGTGCCATCGGTGGCCGGGTTGAGGAACTTGTTGGAGTGCCAACTGGTGGCGAGAGGTCCGGTTTCGGCCTCGCCATCGCCAACCACGCAGGCCACAACCAGATCGGGATTGTCGAAGGCCGCACCGTAGGCATGCACCAGCGAGTAGCCCAGTTCGCCGCCTTCGTGGATGGAGCCCGGGGTCTCCGGCGCTACGTGGCTGGGAATGCCGTAGGGCCAGCTGAACTGGCGGAAGAGCCGCTTGATGCCGTCCTTGTTCTGCTCGATGTGCGGGTAGATCTCAGAGTACGAACCTTCCAGAAAGGTGTTGGCTACCAGACCCGGACCGCCGTGTCCCGGACCGATGATGTAGATCATGTTGAGCTGGCGCTCGCGGATCAACCGGTTCCAGTGGACATAGAGAAAATTGAGTCCCGGTGTTGTGCCCCAATGTCCCAGAAGCCGCGGCTTGACGTCGTCCAGGGTGAGCGGACGCTCCAGCAGCGGGTTGTCCTTCAGGTAGATCTGACCGACGGAGAGATAGTTGGCGGCGCGCCACCAGGCATCCATCTTGGCCTGCATCTCCTCCGTAAGCGGCCCCTTGCTTGTCTTTTTGCCAGGGATTGTTGCGGTCATTCCACACCTCGACGCAGAGACACTGCGTGCTATTAAAAAGGGTAGCAGTGCACGCCGGGCCGAGAGGGTGATTGGAGTCACATGAAGATGAGACAGAACCCCGCAAAGTGGGACAAACGGCCAGTCTCATCCTTGCGGGATACCTGCAAACTTCTGAAAATAGAGTGCATCGCTTCCCGGTTGCAGGTTTACGGATGCCGCTCCACGGTGGCCGAGATACTGGCCGTATTGCCGGAGGCTGCCAGGGCATAGAGATCGGTAGCGGCGCCGGGCATCGAAACGGGCGCAAAGCTCACTGTGCCGTCCAGTGCGGAAGTGGCCACGCTGGCCTGGGCGGCCAGCAGTGCGCCGGTGGTGCATACGGTGTGCGCCGCGCAGGGCTGAGTCCAGGCGTAGAGGGTCTGGTAGAGGCTGACGGTGCCGCCGGCCATGGGGTTGCCGTCCATGTCGAGCAGCCGGAAGACCATCGCCGAGGGAGTGCTGGTTGTTGTCAGGCTCTGGGCGGTGCCGGAGACGGCCTGGAGCTGGGCATACTCCGGCCGCGCGCCGATGGCCGAGAAGCTGGCGCAGTTGGAAGTGCCGTTCACACAGGCCTGGATGGTTACCACCTGGCCTTCGGACAGCGGACCGACTGTGAGGCTCTTGCTGGCAATGCCATTGGAGCCGGTCAACACGGCTGCCGTTCCCTGCGGGGCAATACCGCCGATCGAGGTCTGCCAGGCCACGGTCTGGTTGGAGACCGGCGAGCCGGAGCTGAGCACCAGTGCCTGCACCGGCCAGGTGACCGTGGCGCCGGCTGCTACCGAGAGCTGCGTGGTGAGCGCCGTGACCGTGGCCGGCGTTCCACCGCTAAAGTGGGCCTGCAGACTGGAGCCATTGGCCAGCGAGGCCGTCACCACGGAGAGCGTGGAGTTGGTGGCGGTGATGGTCATGGTGGCGCGTCCATCGCCGGTGGCGGTGACCGTGCAGGTGGCCGAGCCGCAGCCCAGCGTGGCGTTGCCGCTGGTGACGGTGTAGGTGACCGGCACGCCGCTGGCGGGCGTCAGATCGGAGGCAAGAGCCACCACCGAGAAGGGTAGCGGCGTGGCGGTGGGGACGGTGTTCGTCGGCGCGGTGACCAGCGTCAGCGCGTCGCCCGATCCCGCGCCGTAGCTGATGCCGCCGCTGATCACGGTGGCGGCATTCAGGCCCGGAGCGTCGTCCACTTCCACATTCACCGAGCCGGTGACGCCCTTTGCGGCCGGCGGAGCAATGGCGGTGATCTCGTTGGGCGAGATGCTGGTGACCAGTGCGGTTTGCCCACCGACCAGCACGGTGTCGGTCTGGCGGAAGCCCATGCCATGGATGACAAAGACGCCGCCCGTGGAGGGCAACCGCGCGGGCTGCACGGTGTCGGCGTAGAGCACAAAGCCCGTGTAGCGATAGTCGGGCCGGCCGTCGCCGCGCTCATCGGAGATGCCGATCCGCACCAGGCCGTCGTTGGCCACGGTGGCTTGCAGCGAAGTGGTGCCGGCGGTGAGAGCATTGAGCGCGCCGGTGAAGATCACCGGTGAGGCGCCTACGGCATCGGTTGCGTTCCATACTCCGATTATGGGCATGGCCTTGGCGTTGGAGGGCTGGCCGGTCTCATCCAGGGCTTGAGTGAGCACCGTAAAGCTGTTGCCGGCGCGCACCGGCACCAGGAACCAGTCGCTCTGGCCGATCTGGCTGAGCCGTCCCACCCAGAAGCCGGAGGCGGCCAGCATCTGGGGTGCGGATGCGGTGCCGATGGTGTCGTTGGCGTCGGCCTGGGCGGAGTCTTCAGCCACAATGGTGTAGCTTTTGGCGTCGCCGGCAGAGAGCACGGGCGTGGTGATAGTGGCCAGGGTTCCGGAGGGCTCAACCTGGCCCAGCACATAGGGGCCGACGGAGCCGCTGTTGATGTCGTTGGCGCTGACGGTTTCAAAGCTGATCTGGAAGGCGGCTGAGGTTACGCCGGGAGGCAGCGGAATTGCGCTCAGATCGAAGCTGCCCTGCAGGGAACTATCAGTGGAGCCCCACCAGGCGTAGGGCACACCGCCGGCATTGTTGGCGCCGGTCATGGGATTGCCGTAGGTGCCGCGGAAGAGCGCGCCGCTGACAGCCGTCACCGTGTACTCGTAGAGCGGATTGCCGTTCGAGTCCAGCGGCCGGGCCACCACGTTGACGCCCTGCATGCCGTAACCGGAGCGGAACTGAATGCTGCCGGTGATGGAGACGGTGTTGGCCGTGGTGAGTTGCTTGGCGGTGAAGCTGGAGAGGTTCGCGCTGGTGACCGGATAGAGGCGGCTGAGCGCTGCAACGTCGTCGGCATGCACCTGGCTGGGGAGGGGAATGCAGGTGCCGCCGCCTACCGAGCAGACGCCGTCCAGCGGCTGCATGATGGGCCAGCCCTGCGTGCCGCCCGGCGTTCCGTCGGTGAGCGCGGTGGGATTTACCTGCGCGTAGTCCAGACCCAGCACGCGGCCAAAGGCGCGCTCGATGTTGAAGCTCATCATCTGGAGCAACGCCGCGGAGCCGGTGCAGCGGCCATTCAGCAGAATGGCGCCGTGGCTGGCGGTAGCGTCGGGATTGATGCTGTCCAGCCACACAAACACATCGTTTTGGGAGCAGTTGTCAGGCTCGCTGGTATAGACGCCGTAGAGGGCATCGATGATGGAACCATCGGCATCGTAGATGACGGCCAGCGGATAGTTGGTGGCGGAAGCCGTCACGTCGCTGGGCGCGGTCAGGTAGCCATTGCTCACCTGAATGTTGGCGCCGGAGACGTCTTCGTTGAGCGGGCCCTTGTCGGCGAGTACCACGGCTGCGGTGCTCACATTGCTCCAGATGGCCGCGGCAGCATCCACCATGGCGGTAGCCTGGGCGTTGGAGACGGTGGCACTCAGCGGTCCCCGATCGACGTAGTAATTCACCGTGCCCTGCGGCCAATGCACGGGCGTGCCCATCACCGCGGGATTGAAGTACGTGGAGCCCGCCACATATTTGGGCCCACCGGCCATGGCGTCCTGAGCAAAAAAGACGAAAGCGGCAACGAGCAGCGGCAGAGCGCAGCGAATCGAAGCAATGCGGATCACAGGGAAGACTCCGGCAGTGAAGATTCATGCCTGCCAGAGCCGCTTGAGGTAGGAGGGGATGACGGATCCCGGCTGACACAAGAGGCTCATCGGGAGCGGTGCCTTTCTAATGGAAAGAGAAAAGTCATTAGAGCCGGGCCGCAGATGCGGCGGATTTCATGAGCCGCGCGGTGGAGTGTGCGCGCGCGGAACACAGTGACCGGAGGTGCAACGCTGGGGGCTGGAGTTACCGAGGTACTGCGGCTGTTTTTTGCCCCGGCCTGCAACAGATCTAATGACTATAGGTGCGGCAAAAGCGGTTCTGGACGCGGCCGCGGCGCGGCAGTGTTGGAAAAGCGGTCGAATTAAAGTTGGCGAAGATTGGAAATCCGGAGGGTCCTGCACCGCCGGGCGACAGCAGTTGTCAGTTGGACGGACAGATGGTACGCATGCGGCACAGAGTGGCCGCGCATAGGGCAGGCTACAGCGGAGGTGTGCGGAAGAAGGATGGCGGCAGGCGTGTGGCGTGATAAAAAGGGAACGTTATCGCCGCGGCAGTCCCAGCGGCAGGGTGAGAACGATGACAAGCTGGACAGGACAACCGATCGACAGACGGCAGATGTTGTTGAGCGCCGCGGCGCTGGCCGCCACACAGTGCTGCGCCCGGCCGCTGCGGGCACATGCACGGGAATGGGGGCCGGTGCTCAGCCTACCCGACGCGCGCCCGGCGGCTGCCGATCGCCACTTTACCAGCCGCGCGGTGGAAGGCTTGATTGCCGCAGCGCGCGACCGCGTGCAGGACCAGGCTCTGGCCACCATCTTCTCGAATTGCCTGCCCAACACGCTGGACACAACGGTGTGGCCCGGCAGCTTTGACAACCGGCCGGACACCTATGTGGCGACCGGCGACATCGACGCCATGTGGCTGCGCGACTCCTCGGCTCAGGTGTGGCCGTATCTGCGCCTGGCCCAAAAGGACGAGCCGCTGCGCCAGCTGCTGGAAGGCGTGATCCGCCGCCAGGCGCGGATGATCCTGACGGATCCCTATGCCAACGCCTTCATGCGCGAGGGCAAGGCCAAGCCGCTGAGCTGGGCGGTGAACGACCGCACCGAACACAAGCCGGGCGTGGGGGAACGCAAGTGGGAGATCGACTCGCTCTGCTATCCCATCCGCCTGGCCCACGGCTACTGGCAGGCCACCGGCGACACCCGGCCCTTTGATGCGCAGTGGAAGGAGGCGGCTTGGACCATTGTGCGCACCTTCCGCACCCAGCAGCGTAAAGACGGCAAGGGACCGTACAGCTTTCAACGCTCCGCGCCGCAGCCTTCCGATACGGTGCCGCTGGGCGGCTTTGGCAATCCCGCGCGGCCGGTGGGCATGATCTTCTCCATGTTCCGGCCTTCCGACGACGCCTGCATCTATCCACTGTTTGTGCCCGCCAATCTGTTTGCCGTGGTCAGCCTGCGCCAGCTGGCGGTGCTGGCCAAGCGGGTCTTCGGCGATGAGCAACTGGCCGCCGAGGCCGACGCGCTGGCTGCAGAGGTGGAGCGCGCGCTGGAGCAGTACGGCCGCGTGCGCCACGAGAAGTTTGGCGAGATCTGGGCCTACGAGGTGGATGGCTACGGCAATGCGCTGATGATGGACGACGCCAATGCGCCGGGCCTGCTGAGCCTTGCCTACCTGGGCTGCTGCCGTCGGGAGTCGCCGCTCTACGAGCGTACCCGCCGCTTTGCGCTGAGCGAGGAGAATCCCTACTTCTTCCGCGGCCGCGCGGCTGAGGGCATTGGCGGGCCGCATGTGGGCCTGAATATGGTTTGGCCCATCTCCATCCTGATGCGCGCGCTGACTTCCGGCGACGACGAAGAGAAGCGTCAGTGCCTGCGCTGGCTGCGCAATACCACGGCCGGCACCGGCTTCATGCACGAGTCGTTCGACAAGGACGATCCGGCCAGATTTACCCGCTCCTGGTTTGCCTGGGCCAACTCGCTGATGGGCGAGCTGATGATGGAGAACCTGGCGATGCTGGTGACGGGGTGAATCCGGAAACCGTGCAAGAGCAAAGCGAGGATGGATCGTGTCCACCCCGGCCGCGCTTGAATTTGTTATCTAAACGAAAACGACGGAGAAAAACGAATAACAGGCTCTAACGCAAAATCCGAGTGATCGTGCCCTTGGAGAGCGGGATGAAGGTGGCTTTTTCTTAAGGAAAAAGCCACTTGATGGTATAGCCTCTGGGGACAGCAACTCGGATTTTGCTCTAGTGTGGTGAGTCAGAAGTTCGTTGAAGAACAACCGCAGATCCTTCGACTCACCACCCCCAGGCTGGAGAGTACGCCTGGGGCCCCGTTCGCTCAGGATGACAGCAATTTTTTGTACGGCGTATTTCTGACTCAGGACACTAGAGCCCCAGCTGCTCGCGGCCGGCGGGGCTGATGCGGTGCGGGGTCCACTGCGGCTCCCAGACTAGCTCCACCTCGGCGCGGCTTACCTCGGGAATCGAGGCCAGGCGGTTATTCACCTGATCCAGAATCAATCCATTGGCCGGCGCGTCGGGGGTGGGCAGGGTCATGCGCACGCGCACCCACTGGCGCGGCCACTTGGGCGCGGAATCCGGATCGGGGCCGGTCTCAATGGCGTAGATGCAGCCCAGATCGACGAGATTCAGCTTCACCTCGGGATCAAAGCAATCGCGCAACGCGGTCAGGATGTCGGCTTCGGTGAGCAAGAGGATCTCGGGGGTTTCGAGCCAGGGGAATGTTTGTTCCCAGGTCTCAGAATCGAGACCTGGGGCACCCGAAGCGTGCAACGATCTCCAGCTAGTTTTTGCGCTCCACCAGGAAGCGGGCCAGAGCCTTCAGGCCGTCGGCGCGCTCGCCGTAGGGGGCAAGGGCGGCAAAGGCTTCGTCGATGAGCCGCGCGGCATCCTGCTCGCTCTGCTCAATGCCGTAGACCGCGGGCCAGGTAGCCTTTTCCACGGCCAGATCCTTGCCGGCCGTCTTGCCCAGTTGCGCGGAGTCGACCGTCATGTCCAGCACGTCGTCGACAATCTGGAAGGCAAGGCCGGCCTTGGTACCGAACTCGGTGAGCCGGGCCACGTCGTCCTGGGTTGCGCCGCCAAAGACGCCGCCTGCAACCACGGCTACGCGGATGAGCGCGCCGGTCTTGGCGCGATGAATGGCGTGCACCAGCTCCGGGGTGGGCTTCTTGTGTTCGCTCTCGATGTCCAGCACCTGGCCGCCGATCATGCCTTCCACCGTGCCCACCGCGTTGGCGATGAGCGCGATGATCTTGACCACTGCGGCCGGGGGGGCATCCAGCTCGGCCAGCACTTCAAAGGCGCGGGTCTGGAGCGCGTCGCCGGCGAGGATAGCGATAGCTTCGCCAAAGGCCTTGTGGCAGGTGGGCTTGCCGCGGCGCAGATCGTCGTTGTCCAGCGCGGGCAGGTCGTCGTGGATCAGCGAGTAGGTGTGCAGCATCTCCAGCGCCGAACCCAGGTTCTCAATGCCCTTGGGCATCGAGCCGGCAATGGTGGCCGCGGCCTGGTAGGCGAGCACCGGGCGCAGGCGCTTGCCGCCCGCAAAGACGGAGTGGCGCATGGCCCCGTGGATCGACGCCGGAACGGTGGAGACCGTGGGAATCAAAGCTTCCAGCGCCTGATCGGTCAACTCCGCGCCGGCCTTCAGCAAGTGCTTCACATCGACTGCCATAGCTCTCTATTTTATCCGAGCGCGGCCCCGCCGGCGGGCGAAGAAAAGCAGGGCTGTGAGCAGGAGCACACTGAGCGTGCTCACCCAGCGGCCCAGCAAGACGTCGGGCGTCGCAGTCCAATCGGCGGTGAGCTCCACCGGCCCGGCGGGAACCGGAACCGCGAGCAGGCCGTCGTTGCGCCGGGGCAGCGCGGAAGGCGCGTGGCCGTTCACCCGCAGCTTCCAGGCCGGATAGCGATGCAGCTTCAGCACCAGAAATCCGGGCTGGGCGATGGCAGCCCGCAGCGCAAAGTGCTCGGCGTGGTTGACAGCACGTTCCGGCAGGAAGGAAAACACTTGCCGGCAGGAGCCCTGCACGGGCTGCCAGAGCGGCGGCGGCAGGTCGTCGTCCGGAGCGGCATCGGGCAGCGGAGGCTGAACGACGCCCAGCCGCGCTCGCGGATTGGAGACCAGGCAGGCGTCGGGCAAAGCCGACGCGACCAGGTCATTGCGCGCGCCGGAGGGAACATACTCGTCCATGCCGCGGAAGCCCTGGCCGGAGCTCCACGCTGCCAGGATTCCGGGAACTGCGTCCTCGTCGTCGCAGGCCTGGAAATACGCGCGGTTGGCGTGGAGAATGCAGGCGGCAAAGGCAGCTACGGCAGCGGCAGCCACCAGCCAGTACCGCCAGCGCCCCCGGAGTGGCCAAACAGCGGCGGCCACAAAGATGCCCATCGGAGCTTCCAGCGCCACCAGCCAGCGCCAGGGAAACTGCAGATAGCGCAATTTGGGCAGCAGCGCCCACACGGGATGCGAGAGCGGCAACTGCAGCAGCAGCACGGCCACAGGAAGCGCCGCCATGGGCAGCCACCAGCGGCGCGCGCCCGGCAGGCGGCCGCGCAGCCAGCAGAGAACCACCGCGCCGAGCGTGATCGCGACCATCCCCACCACGATGAGCGAAACCTGATGCAGCACCTCATCGTGGAACTGGAGCACCGGATCGGCGTGGCGGGCAAAGAGCCAGTTGTTTTCGAGGGTCTGGCCGGGGCTCAGATTCACCTGGTTCAGGTCGGCCCAGCCCTGTTCCAGGGCCACGGGCGCAAGATAGATGGCGGTAAGGCCCATGCCGACCACCAGCGCCACGGCGGCACGCACCAGCGGCGCAACCGTGCGCTCCAGCCACGCAGTGTTGAGCGCCAGCGCCACCAGCAAATAGCAGGCCATGACGGCGACGGTGGGGTTGGAGAGCCAGGCTCCGGCGATGACGATGGCCAGAGCTGCGGTTGACCCGTCGCAGGCCGAGCGCCAGCCACGGAAGCCCGGCTCAAAGCGGCCGCGCAGGGCGTAGAGGATCAGCAGCGGCATCCACAACCCGCCGGCCAGCTCGGCAAAGGCGGTGCGCTCGTAAGCGGTAAACAGCGCGTAGCCGCCGCAGATGGCGATGCCGCCGGCCAGCGTGGCCGGAGCTTCATCGAGCAGCTCGCGAGCGAGCGAGCGCGTGCCGAGCCCGGTGGCGGCCAGGAGCACAAAGGTGAGCGCAGTGGGCACCCAGTTCCACGGCAGCACCGCACCCAGCGCCGCGCCCAGCATCCAGGTAAGCGGCGGATAGAAGACGAAGCGCGGTTCGCCCGCGCCCCAGTTGGCGCTGGCCGCCCAGTGCGGATAGGGAATGCCGGCGCGCCAGGCGCGCAGCGCATCCATCCAGCTCATCAGGTGGAAGTTGAAGTCGTGGCCGCAGGAGTTGCCGCGCAGCATCTCCGGCAGCACCGCCGCCAGCGCCGCCAGCAGGATGCAGGCGATGCCAAACCAGCGCGCCCGCGCCGCCTCAACCTGCTCTGGAGCCGTCATGCTACTCAATCCAGTGCGCGCTGAGCGGCTTGCGCGGAGGGATGCGGGTGTAAACGTGGGTGCCTTCGCCCAGCATCAATCCGCCGCGGACGGTGAAACCCTCCGGCACGCCGAGCAGCGCACGCAGTGAGGCGTTTTCCGACGCGACGCGGGTGAGATAACCGGCCCAGCAGACGCCCAGGTCGCGGGCTTCCGCAGCCAGTTCCAGGAAGGCGAGGGCGATGGCGCCGTCCTCCTTGCCCCAGCGGTACTCTTCCGGCGCGCAGACAATGGCGAGGGTGGGCGCGTTGCGCAAGACAAAATCGCAGCCTGCATCCCACTGCGCCAGCAGCGAAGGATGAAGACCCGCAACGCGGCCGCAGTCAATGATTGCGCGGGCGATCTCCTGCACCTTTTCCGGGCCGGAGACCACAATCCAGTGGAGTTTTTGCGAGTTGGAGGCTGTGGGCGCGCGGCGGGCCACGTCGAGCAGGGCCTCCATGGTGGCGTGGTCCACGGGCTGTTGCACAAACTCGCGCACCGAGCGGCGGCTGTTGAGCAAGCCGTCCATGATGGCCGGGGCGGGCCAATCGGTGACCACGGGCAGGAAGTCGGCGGCGGGCAGCTCGTGGTGTGTGAAGGCGTCATTGGGGCAGACGGCGACGCAGTGGCCGCAGAGGATGCAGTTGCGGCCGTCTACCTCCACCGGCAGGTTGTCGTTGCCCACGGCCAGGTAACGCGCCGGGCAAACGTCGACGCAAGCGCCATCGCGCAGGCAACGGTCGGAGTCAATCGCAATACGGCTCATCGGCAATCCTCAGCTTTCCAGGGGTGGTTGACGACGAACGCCAGCCTTTTGCTCCCAGTGTAAATCTTGGGGAAGCGAGCTTTCAGCTCTCAGCTCAGACCGGCGCGTGCGAGCTGGCTTCTCGGGTTCCCAAATGCGAGGCATTGCATGCAGCAGCTCGCTTCGCGTTCTCCGGGCATTGCATAAAGCGGGTTGCTATAATCCCTGGTCCCCAAATGCGAGGGACCAGGGGCACCCAGTCGCTTCTCTGCTTGGGCTCTCCGGCCTTGTTCCCTTGTTCCCTCAATCCCTCGTTTCCTTAGTCCCTAGTCCCTGCCTTTACGGCTCCAGCCGCAGGGAGTGGCGCGTGGCCTGGGCCACGGACTGGTCGGTGAAGGGTAGCGGGAAGGTGGTGCCGTTGTACCAGTCGTTCCACTGGTCGCGGTAGTAGGGGCTCAGGGGGTTGCCGCTCTCGCCGAGGACGATGTTCAGCGTGGAGCCGTCCACGTTGCTCCAATCCATGGTGAAGCGCTGTGAGGGGCCGAAGGCGCGGCCCACCTGCTTGACGGTGGTGGTGTCGCCCGACTGCGGTAGGGGGCCGGTGCCGGCGCGGCGGCCAATGAGCGGCAGGAAGCGACCCAGGGGATGCTCGATATCCACCACGTGCCAGCTGCCGTAGCGCCACTGGCGCAGATCGGCCGGGGCATGGCCTTCGGTCAGAGCCTTGCGCACGGCCGCGGTGAGCAGCTCGTCCCAGTTCTTGTAGCCCTTGGGCAGCCAGGCGCGCTTGGCATGCATCACGATCTCTTCCTCGGCAAAGTTCTTCTCGCCCCATGCGTATTCGGTCCACTCCTTGCCGAGCTTGGGCTCAAGAATCAGCGGCCAGAGCGCGGCGCGGGTCTGGGTCACGATGGAGGCGGCGACGGAATCGGTGGTCAGGCGGCCATCCCACGCTCGCAGCAGCTGCGCGGCCTGCTGCAGGCGGGCGTCCACGTCGTGAGTGTGCTCAATGGCGTAGGCAATGCGCTGGCCGAGTTCCTGATCCACCTCGCTGTAGACATCGGTCTGCACGGCCAGCATCTCCTGCGGGGTAAGGCCGTCGCGGCCTTCGAGCAGCTTGTAGATGCGCTCCACGCGGTAGGGATCGATCCAGTTGGTGCTGACGATGGCGCTCTTCGGCGTGGTGACATTGGAGTTGGCCGTGGCTAGAAAGCCCGAGGGCGGATCGAAGGCTTGCGGCATCCGGTCAAAGGGAATGTAAACCTGGATTCGATTCGCGCGCGAGTCGGGTATTCCCCACTCCTCGCGGCCATTCATTGGATCGAAGGGAAGCGGATTGTCGTTTCCCAACATACGCACCATCACAATCGGAATTCTGCCCACGGCGTGATAGCCGATATGCCCCTGATCGTCGGCGTAGACGATGTTGAGCGTGGGCCAGCACCAGTCGGCCAGCGCGGCGGTGAACTCCGTCCAGTTGGAGGCCGTGTTTACGCGGTAGACCGGCATGGAGTTCAGATGCTCGTCGAAGAGGGTCCACTTCAGTGCGTAGGCCGTCTTCTCTTTGGGCAGAATCGGGTTCAGCAGCGGGCCGTGATCGGTGAGCTGCACGTCGAGCGCCACGTCATGGCTGCCACGCACCTTGATGGTCTCGTGCTGCACCTTCAACGGCTCCCATCCTTCGCCGTGGAAGTTGTAGTTGCCCTTGCCGTCGAGCTTCTCTTCGTAAAGATCCTGCACATCACCCATCAACGCGGTAATGCCCCAGGCGATGTGCTCGTTGTGGCCCTCGATGACAAAGGGCATGCCGGGCAGGGTGACTCCGGCGGCGTGGTAGCCGGGCGCCTTGAGGTCGGCCATGAACCAGATGTTGGGCGCCATCAGGCCCAGATGCATGTCGTTGGCCAAGAGCGGCTTTCCGCTGGCGGTGTGAGCGCCGCTGACCACCCAGTTGTTGGAACCGGGCTGGCAGCCGTCGCAGGTTGGCAAACCCATGGCTGCGCGCAGAGCTGCGGGATCGAGAACGGCCAGATCTTGACGGGTCAGGCCGGGCGGCAGGGCCAGGGTCTCGTTGGGCTCGTCGTCGTCCTCGTCGTCATCCTCATCGTCGTCGCGGGCCACACGCGGCGGGGGCAGGGCGCCGTATGTGTGCAGCTCGCCGGTGGGTGGATGGTCGCGCCAGGAGCCGACGGGATAAAGATCCTGCAGCAGCCGCTCGTCCTGGAGCTTCTGGCCGATGTGCCCGTGCGCGAGCTTCTCGTCCCAGTGCGTATCGAGCATCTGGACGACCAGCAGGCCGATGGCCAGGGAATCGGCGGCGGTCCATGGTCGGGGCTGATAGCCCAGCAGGCGGAACTCCGGGGGCAGGGCATGGCCGTGCGTGGCAATAAACAGATTCACGCCCGCGGCGTAGGCCTCCAGGCGAGCCCGCTCTTCGGCAGACTGGTTTTGATCGATGCGCTCGGCCACCTGGCGGAACTGGAAGATGCGCTGGGCCTTGTCGTGCTCCACCAGGGAGGGGCCCAGGATCTCCGCCAGCTCGCCGCGGGCGTTGCGGCGCAGCGCATCCATCTGCCACAAACGGTCCTGCGCGGTGACATAGCCCTGCGCCAGGAAGAGATCGTGCTCGCTGGCGGCCGCAATGTGGGGAACGCCATGAACGTCACGGCGCACGCTGACCGGCGCGGCCAGGCCTTGCACATGCAGAGCGCCATCGAGCTGGGGCAGGTTTGCCAGTGTGGCCGAACGCAGCCAGTTGAGGCCGAAGCCCGCGACCGCCAGCAGCACCACCACCAGAGCCACCAGAGTGAAGGCGAAGCGGCGCACGAAGCAGCGCATTCGCACACCTTGAGCGGCGGCACGGAAGCGGGCCAGAAAACCTACGCGAACATTTGTTCCGGTCATGGACACCAGGCAGGATCCAGAACAGGATACCGCCGCAGCGCGGGCGCGTCACGGTGCGACGCCGGATTCAGGCTTGTTTTGCGGCTTCGGCGCGGACCACGATGCAGGTGATGTTGTCGTGCCCGCCAGCCTTGTTAGCTGCAGCCACAAGGTTGCCGGCCAGCTGATCCAGCGGCTCGTCGAGGGTGAGCAACTCGACCAGCTGCGCATCGCTCAACTCGCGGGTCAAGCCATCGGAGCAGAGCAGGAACAGGTCGCCGGGCTCGGGCTGCACCTCGAAGACGTCGGCCGTCACCTCGTTCTGGGTGCCCAGCGCGCGGGTGATCACGTTGCGCAGCGGCGAGCGCAGAGCCTCTGCGGCCGTCATGTTGCCCATACGCACCTGTTCTTCCACCAGCGAGTGGTCGAGCGTGACCTGTTCCAGTTCGCCCTGGCGCAGCCGGTAGCAGCGGCTGTCGCCCACGTTCATCACCCACAGGTGGGAAGCGTCGGCTACCATCGCCACCAGGGTGGTGCCCATGCCGCTGAGCCGGGCGCTGCGCTGCGAGCGGTTGTAGATGCCGGTGTTGGCCAGCTGGATGGCGTCCAGCGCAGCCTCCTGCACCGGCTGGCCGGTACGGTTGCTCATCAGACGGATCATCTCGTCGACGGCCAGGGAGCTGGCGATTTCGCCGGCTGCCGCGCCACCCATCCCGTCACAAACCACATAGACGCCGTGTTCCATCGAAAAGCCAAAGGCGTCTTCGTTGGTCGGCCGCTTGCGTCCGCGATGGGTAGCCGCGGCGGCCGTCAAATCGATCGGTTGCGAGGACACTGAGATTCTCCCATCGCCCAGTTTACACAGGTTTAGCGTGCGCCGGACTGGCCTTGAGGATTCGGTCCCGCAGCGGGGGACGCCGGCGCGGGCAAATCGTAGATTTCAAGAGCTCCGTTGTTGAGCACGGCCAGGCGGCGGCCGCGGGGCGAAAGCGCCACGTTGCCGCCGGCGTCGTAGACGGGGCTGGCCGCGGTCTGCAGCAGCAGATCGCCGGTGGCGGCATCCAGCACGCGCACGGCCTGGCCGCGCACCGCGTCGGGATCCAGTGGATTGGTGGTGCCGATGGGGCGTGTGGCCTCCAGCGTCTCATCCACCAGCCGCGAGCCATCGGCGGAGCGCACCAGCACCGGCCACACCGAGGTGGACTGGGCCTGGTCGATCCACTGCAACTCGCCGGTGGTCAGGATCGCGCCCAGCTGGCGCTCGCCGTTCAACCCGCAGGTGGTGGCCAGCATCCGGGTGGGGGCAACAAAGTCCATTTGCGGCATGCAGGTGGACTGCACCTGACCCAGCAGGCGGCTGCCTCCGGTGAACAGGTTCAGGTTGAGCACCCAGGTGGTGCCGTGGCTGCGCAGCGCCTCCACATAGCCCTCACTGTTGAAGGCCAGATGGGTGAGCGAGCCGACGCGGCTCTCCAGCAGCACCTTGCCGGTCTCATGGCGCACCACGCGCAGCAGGATATCGGGGGGAGGGGGTTCCTCAATAAAGTAGGAGCTATGCTGGCCCGATTGCGGAGTGCCGGTGTCCGCCTCGCGCGAGCTGGTGACGATGAACTGCTCCTCGGGATCGATCTCCAGCCACAGCACCGGGCCGGGCAGGCGCAGGATGGGCTTCAGATCCAGGCTGGCGTCGCCCTGCTCAACGGTGTTGCCGTCGCGGAGCAGGAAGTGGCCGTCGCGCAGCATCCACAGGTAGCGGGCGCGGTCGTGGACCGTCCAGATGGCCTCCGTGTCGATGGTGCCCGAAGGCAGGCGCAGCACCAGAGCGCGAATCTGGCGGATCTCGCTCTGCTCGCTGCTCGGTTCTCCTTCCACCGCGGTGCGGCGGATCAGGCCGGGGACGCGGAAGGTGAACAGCAGCCGGTCTTCGTCCACAAAGTCGAGCGAGACCAGGCTGTTGCGCTGGCCCAGAAAAAAGGAGGCTGGCGGCGTAAAGCCCAGCGGCGCAACCGGGATGGAGACAGTGGGCTTCAGCGCCGCGTCGGCCGGGACCCCGCCGGGCAGTTGCCGTACCTTCACCACCGGGGTGTTGCCCGCCGGCGGCGGTTCGGCAGCCAGCCGCGAGCCGAGCGCAGCCAGCAGAACCAGCGCCGCCGTTCCCATTTCCCATCTCATTGTCGTTCTGCGTCCTGCGGCCGGTCCGGTCTTCATCTCAGCAAATATTTTCGCCGATCCGGCCGGCTTTTGGCTGTGATACGGCCCGCAGATCGATGGGCGACAATAGAAGAAAAGGCGGAGACACAACCCAGGCGATGGCGAAGCAGCCGGCAAGCGACAGAATCCACTCCCTCCCCACTCCGGCCGCTCCCCGGCCGCCGCATCATCTGCTGGGCTACGGCGCCTGCGCCCTGGCCGGCACCCTGTGGGGCACCGGCTTCTATTTTGGACGGCTGGCGCTCAACGAGATGGGCGTGGAGCACATGGTGCTCTACCGTTTCTTGTTTGCCTGCCTGGGCATGCTGCCGGTGGCCATGGTGCGTCTGGCGCGGCGTGGGGCGCTGCCCCGGCTGGGACCCGGCGAGTTGCGCGATCTGCTCCTGGCTTCCAGCTTCGGCATCCCCATCCAGTTCCTGCTCCAGTTCCACGGACTGGCTCTGACCACCGTCAGCCACGCCTCGCTGATGGTGGGCGCCATGCCGGTGCTGCTGGCCGCCGCCGCAGCCGTCTTTGCCGGCGAACGGCTGGACCGTTTCGGCTGGGCGGTGATGATCGCGTCCACTATCGGCGCCGTGCTGGTCACCCTGGGCGGCCATCGCGGCCCGGCCGCGCAGGGCGAACCCACCCTGACCGGCGATCTGCTGGTGCTCAGCTCGCTGGTGGTGGCGCTGGCCTGGATTCTGCTGAGCAAGAAGCTGCTCCGGAACCACAGCGCACCGGCCGTCACCGCAGCTACCATCTTTTCCGGAACCCTGATGCTGATTGCCGTGGTGGGGTTGGAATGGCTGGCCGCGCCGTTTGTGCACGCCACCGTGGAACCGTTTCCCTTTGCCCACGTAAGCCTGCGGGCCTGGATCGCGCTGGCCATCAGCGGCGTGCTCTGCACCGCATCCACCACCCTGCTGTGGAACTGGGGCCTGCACCACGTGCCGGCCTCGCGCGCCGGCGTCTTCCTGAACATTGAGCCGGCCCTGGGTTCGGTGCTGGGCGTGGAACTGCTGGGAGAAAAGCTGGGACCGTTTGCGTGGCTGGGCGGAGCGCTGATTGTGGGCGCGGCACTGGCTCTCACATTGCGGGCCCATGAGCCGGAGCCGGCGATTTTTATCGAATGATTTTTCCACAACTTTATGAAACCGAAGTCATTGAAACACTCTTATAGGATGTAACGATTTGGGGCGTCGAAACCGATACCTCCAATAGCTCGCGGTGGAGGTAGATGTGACCCTTTTAACCTGGAACCATGACTGTACGGTGGGCGTGCGCGCCATGGACGACCAGCACAGCATCCTGATGGACACCCTCAACGAGCTTCGCCTGGCCCTGATGCGTGGCCGCGGACGCGAGCAGGTTATGGAAATCTTCGATCGCTTGCTGGAGTTCACGCGCATGCACTTCTGGAGCGAGGAGCAGCTGCTGGAGCAGAACCAATACCCGCTGCTGGAAGACCACCGGGCCGCGCACCACAAGCTGATGACGGAGATGGTCCAGCGGGCGCGCAGCCTGCAGTACGGCGAGAGCGGCCAGACCCATCAGCTGTTGAACCATATGCGCGATGCCTATCTGGGCCACATGGAGACAGTGGACCGGCTTTACGGGGTCTACCTGAACGATCTGGGAATTTACTAATTGAATGGGCGCCGCCGGCGGTGAGTGGCAGCCGTTGGTGTGAAGATTCCAAACTTCCTGTACGCCTGCCGTTTTCGGCTTTTACCCTGTCTCGCTCTTTTTTCAGCGAACTGCCCTCAACTTCTTCGCCCCGCATCCGATAGGACCGCTAACGACCTGAATGCCTTTGGAGGGCACAATGGCTCTTTTAACCTGGAATAGCAAGTATTCGGTGGGCGTCCAAGCCATGGATTCCCAGCACACGCAGTTGTTTGACATGGTGAACGATCTGCATGCGGCCATGATGCAGGGCAAGGCGCAGAGCGTGACCGGGCCGTTATTGCGCAAGCTGGCCGACTATACCCAACGCCATTTTACCGCCGAGGAAGCCCTGATGGCCTCCAAGAGCTATCCCGAACTGACCAAGCACAAAGCCGAGCACGTGGCGTTAACCAAGCAGGTTTCCGATTTTGTTGGCCGTTTTGAAAAGGGTGAAAACACGCTCAGCCTGCACCTGATGAACTTCCTCAGGGACTGGCTGATGAACCACATTCAGAAGGAGGATCAGAAGTACGGCGTGTTTCTGAACAAATTAGGCGTCAAATAGCCTCGGGGCCTCTCCCCCAGCGCCCCGCGAACCCACTTTCGGAGGAGGATGCTCCATGGTTGCACATCACCCTGCCTCTAGCGTCGGCGTTCGTTTGCTCGATTGCGATCATCGCGAGATGGGCGAGATCCTTCGCGAACTCAGCTCCAACGTGGCTTCCGGCAAGCCCATGCAAGACACTGCGCGGCTGCTGAAGGCCATCCGTCAGATCACCTTGACCCACTTTGCCATGGAAGAAAGCATGATGCTGGCCACCCGCTATCCCGGGCTGGCCGTGCATCGGCTGCAGCATCTGTGGCTGGTGGAACAGACCGAAGCGCTGGCCCTGCGCGCTCGCAAGCAATGCCTTTATCCCGGCGACCAGCTGCTCGCGTTCCTCACCGGCTCCCATCTGAGCCACGTCCACCACAGTGACAACCAGTATGGCAGCTGGCTGGCGCAGACCTTCATCGCCTCGCCGCCCCATATGGGCTCCGACACCCAGCTTGAAACTCCGATCGTTTGAATTCGGTGAGGGCCTGTTCACAGGCCCTCAAGCAAAATCCGGGAGGGTGTGCGCGGGGGCAACATTGCCCAATCGACGCGACCGGCAGGGAGCGGCGGCCAGGAACGAACTTCCATGGGTACTGTTTCCCGGATTTTGCCTCATAGTATTTCCGGAATGGCTGTAAACCGGGGGTAGGATGCTCGCCGAGCCTGCCAACTCTGCCCCCGGTCCGCTACACTGGCAGCGGGCGCGAACAATGGTTTGCCTTGGCCACGCGCTACTCCTGCTCCACACTTCGTCCGGGCTCAGCCTCCATGCCGCGGGGAAGGGAAAAGTTTGAACCTGGCGATGGAGACGATCAAGAAAAAAATTCCTGCGCGCCGCTGGCGCATTGCCGTGCTGCTCGGCGCAGGCGTGCTGGTCAACTACTTCGACCGCGTCAATCTCTCCGTCTCCCACGCCGCGCTCACCAGTGAGTTCGGCATCTCCGACATTGTTTTTGGCTACCTGCTCAGCGCCTATAACCTGACCTACGCCGTCTGCCAGCTGCCCATCGGCGTTATCCTGGACCGCCTGGGCGTGCGCCGGGTGGGCCGCATTGGCGCCTTCCTGTGGAGCATGGCCTCGTTTGCCGCCGCCGCCGCGCCCAACCTGGCCGCCTTGTTTAGGGCGCGCTTTTTGCTGGGCGTGGGTGAAGCGCCTACCTTTCCGGCCAACGCCAAAGCCGTGGGCAACTGGTTCCCGGTGAAGGAGCGCAGCCTGGCCACGGCCATCTTCGACGCCGCCGCCAAATTTGCCTCCGCCATCGGCGTACCGGCCATCGGCATTCTGCTGTTGAGCGTGGGCTGGCGCTGGAGCTTTGCGATCACCGGCCTGGTGAGCTTGGGCTACTTCGTGTACTTCTGGCTGGTTTACCGCGATCCCGCGGAAGACGCGGGCCTGAGCGCCGAGGAGCGCATCTACATTGAGCAGGGAAGCGCGCGGCCTACGGATAGTTCCGTTGCCGAAAAGCCTTCCTCGCTGCTGCAGCTGCTGGAGCGGCCCAAGGTGCTGGGTCTGGCCATCGGCTTCGGCGCTTACAACTACGTCTTCTACCTGCTGCTCACCTGGCTGCCCACCTATCTTGCCTTTGCCCTCAAAATCGATCTGCTGCACTCCTTTCTCTACACCGGCGTGCCCTGGTTCATTGCCACCGTAGCCGACATTGTGGTGGGTGGCTGGCTGGTGGACTTTCTGGTGGGCCGCG
>Ga0371490_1000274_pt1 | contig 40710 bp, 39 predicted proteins | sample MB2SIPfraction_FD_207959 | JGI IMG/M metagenome (GOLD analysis project Ga0371490, IMG submission 207959) | Lab enriched peat soil microbial communities from McLean, Ithaca, NY, United States - MB28FN SIP fraction | ecosystem: Environmental > Terrestrial > Soil > Wetlands > Peat | place: USA... | reverse complement strand
CAGCACCTTCGTGATCGCGGCCGTCAACGTCGTCTTGCCGTGATCGATGTGTCCAATCGTGCCCACGTTTACGTGCGGCTTCGAACGATCAAATTTTTCCTTCGCCATTGCCTTCCAGTCCCTTCCGTTAGACTTTGTGCTGGGGTCCGGCAGGGCCGGACGCCGGAAACTTTTTGCCCCGCCCTAGTAGAGGGTGTAGGCCTTCCGATACCTGAACCGCAGTTCGGGGGAGACAGCTTCGACCAGTTCGAGGTAACGCTCGCGCGTCAGAGCCTGGTCGGAAACCGGCAAGCCGTGGAACAAACCGGCTGCCTGCTTGCCCAGCCAGCCGCGCTCGAGGATGGCCTCAAAGCTGCGAATGCCGAATTTGGAGCGGCCGACGCGATCCAGGAACAGCTCCACATCGCGTTCGGCAAAAACCGCATCGATGAGCGCGTGCAACTGCTGGTACTTCTCCACGTCCACAACCGCGATGGCAGCCTGCTCCAACATCTGAACCCAACCTCAACCGAGCCGCAGTCCCCGGGAGCCGCGGCGTTTTGCTTTCACTGCCTACCGCTACGATCTGGAGCGGGAGACGGGGATCGAACCCGCGACCAACAGCTTGGAAGGCTGTGACTCTACCACTGAGTTACTCCCGCCGAAAAACAGCTTCTAGCTGCTAACTTTTAGCTCCCAGCTTTTGGTGCTGCATCCAACGCGCCGGCTGGACCGCATTTCGCTGGCTAGAAGCTAAGAGCTAGCAGCTAGAAGCTGAATACTGGAGCTGATGACCAGGATTGAACTGGTGACCTCTCCCTTACCAAGGGAGTGCTCTACCAACTGAGCTACATCAGCCTTAAACCTTCAGCTTTCAGCCTTTAGCGATCACCTTTCAGCTTCATCCCGGCTCGGGAAACCGTATCGGCCAACTCCGCCGACATCCAAGCTAAAAGCTAATAGCTAGCAGCTAAAAGCTATTTCTGCCCTGCGCGGCGGATCTTGTCCGCTTTGTGGGCCAAAACCGTTCTGAGCGCCAGACCGCCAATCACGATAAGCGGCAAAAGCCTCAGTTCCACCGGGCGTCCAGCCACCAGGACCTTGCCTGCGTCCATAGTGAACCACGCCACAGCGGCTAGTCCAGCATACAACACCAGAGCCACCCAGAACTTGCGATCCAGATCGGATCCAGTGCTGTGCAACCCTTCCGTTCCGGGCTTCTGGACGCTTCCTTGCTGCTTCTCGCGTCCTGCCATCCAGAACCTCGCAAACCCTTCCGCAGCAGGAGGGCGACCCGCCCTGAAAACCTGCCCGGCAAAACCTTCAAGTGGTGCACAGGGGAGGATTCGAACCTCCGTAGCTCCAAGGAGCGGCAGATTTACAGTCTGCTGCCATTAACCACTCGGCCACCTGTGCCCAAATTGTTCTCTGCCCTCAGTTTACCCTACTTTGGCGCATCAGGCTTCGTCCGGATCATGTCCGGTTCGTCGGAGCATCACGCCTCGGAAGGGATTGCCGCCAAGGACAGCTGGCGAAGAAAGACCCGCCAGTTCATTCTAACCGTTTCTGCACCTTCTGTGGAGCTGGCGAAGGGATTTGAACCCCCGACCCTCTGATTACAAATCAGATGCTCTACCAGCTGAGCTACGCCAGCCCTGGAACCACCCGGAGACCCTCCGGAGCGCAGAAAAACCTGCGGACACACTTTCACTCCGCACATCCACGGCACAAAAACTAAGGTAGCACAGAGGCCGACGGAGAGCAAACCGAGAGCGGGGCTAGCGGAGTTGGCGGGGTTAGCAAGTCGGCAAGTTGGCGCGGCTGGCTGCTTCCGCCCCACCCTTGCCTGCAAAGAACGCCGTCAAGGGTGGGCACTCAGGAGGATCAATTCTTTACATTCATGGCTTCAGAATCAACAGCCTTCTTCCCGGTAATCCCCTCCAGTCCTGCAAGGAGACCGCGATAGTCGTTCTTGTCGGCCTGAAATGCAATTCCGCCCTTGTTGCCGTGATCATCCCACGTGATGCCGATGAAGTGCTTTTTGGATTTCGACAAAGCCAGCAACGCTCCAATGCCTAGCGAGAAAACCGCGGTACCGATGGCCGCACCGACGCGACGATGCACATCCTGCCCGTAGCTGATCTCCGTAACACTCGAAGCTGGGATTACTACAACTTCGGTCTTATCCTTGAACAGATGGATATTGTTCCCCTCCATCGTCAGATGGAGTTCTGCTCCCGGTTTTAGGTCGGGCAGAGACCCACCGTCGTAGGCAATCTTGTATCCATCATTTGCCGCAAATGAACTCAATGGGAAAATCACACAGAGCAATGCCGCGAGCATTCTTTTCATCGTTCACACCCTCTCAGCAGAATGAATTCGAGAACTAATTGGCCATTTAATCACCGCGCTCTCGGAGATGTCACCTGAATTTCACATGCTGCATTCACAGCTTTGAGTGCCTTTGCGGATTGGCGAGTTGGCGGGGCCTGCGAGGCAGGCCTGGGGTTCGCTGCCTCCCACCCAGGTCTCAAAATCGCGACCCGGGGTACCCGCAGACCATTCCGGCGAAAAAAGCTCTTGCAGAGGGCAGGGGTGGGCGAGCATGATGCGGGTACATTTCCATACATCTTTAAACTTGTTGTGAACACGCAAGGAGTCCCATGAGAAAAATCCTATTCGCATTCTTGTTTGCATTCATCTGCCCCTGGCTCGTAGCTCAGGCTATCACCAACGACTCGGTCATCAAGATGGCGAAGGCCGGACTCTCCGACGATGTAATTGTTTCGACGATCAACTCAGCGGCGGGAAATTTTGACACATCGGCCAACGGGCTGATCGCTTTGAAGACGGCCGGCGTGAGCGACAAGGTGGTTGCGGCCATTGTGGTAAAGGGCAGCGGTGTGGCGCCAGCTGCAGCCGCGCCTCCCGCCGCTCCCCCTCCGCCTCCTGCAGCCGCGCCTCAGGGCCCTCCGCCGCCGCCGTTCCATTCCATGGACGGCAAAATCCGCGTCTATGTGACCGATCATCCGATCTCGGAGTCGACCTCGATTGCGCAATCGTCGGGCAACCGGCATGGGGACGCCTCGGCAGCGGTTTCGCACAGCCAGCAAGGCGACGACCCGCGCACGGTGGAGATCCAGGCCGATATTCAAAAGCTGTGCCCGAAGAACGTGATCGCGTCCAACAACCCGGACCGCTCCGACTATGTGCTGGTGTTCCGGCGCCGCGGCGGATCGCGCAGCTCGATGTTCGCGATGGGCGGATTGACGGGGCTGGCGCTGTCGGCAGGGATGAAGGTCGACGGCGCGTCGCTGTTCGACAACACCGGCGATATGGTGTACGCAACCAAGCAAAACTCGGTGGAGAAGTCGATTAAAGATATCTGCGATCACATTCCGGGAGCCGGCGCTCCTCCGTCTGCGCCGGATGCGCCACCGGCAGCTCCCATGGCTCCTGTACCGCCGCCACCTGCTCCGCCGGCCCAGTAACCGTTCCTCTCTGATTCGCCCGGGCTAGCGCCAGCACTGGCGCTAGCCCGTTGTATTTCCGGCGCCACCCCAGAGAATCCGGCCCGCCGAATCCGTTCATCGGACAAGTTAGCGGCCAGATGCTAACGTAGGTGGTGGCGATTCCGATGAACAAACGCACGCGCAGAACGCTTCTTATCGTGGCCACGGTCCTGGTGCTGCTGGCCGTAGCCGTTTTCCTGCGATCCAAGGCCCCTCCGGAGGCGGCGCGGCTACTGCCGGAGTCGGACGGCATTGTGTACGTGGACTTCCAGCCGCTGCGCGCCTTTGCGCACAAGGGCTGGAGGCCGCCCCAGCGCGATCCGGAGTATCAGCAGTTCATCGACGCGGTGGGCATCGATCCGGAGCAGGATCTGAATCAGGCCGCCGTGGCGCTGCACGCCCTGGAGAACCCCAACGGGCCGAACGGACCGGTGGCCTACTCCTGGGTGCTGGTGGGCAAGCTGACCGGCAAACGGCTGAACGCATGGCTGGAGACGCACGCGGTGGCGCGCGAGGAGTACAGCGGGCACACTATCTACAGCGTGCCGTCGGAGGGCCGCACAGTGCGGGTGGCGCAGATCGGCTACGACATGGTGGCCGGCTCCAACTATCCCACCGCGGAAAAAATTCATTCCATCATCGACCGTCACCGCACGGCAGCGCTGCCCTTCTCCGGCTCCACGCTGCTGGAGCACCATTACCACGACGTGCCCTTGCTCTCCCTGGCCTGGGGCGTAGGCAAGATCGGTCTGCCCTTCGCAGAGAAGGGCTCCATCTCCGTGCTGGGCTTCCAGCTGCCTCTGGAGGCGGATGCCAACATTGTGGCCAGCGTGCGCTGGGCCGGCACACTGCACTTGCGGGTGGAGGAGTTTGCACCCAACGAGGAGAAGGCGCGCCGTCAGGCCGCGGCTCTGGCCACGCTGGTGACGCTGGCGCGCGGCTTCAGCCAGCCGCTGGGCAATACCACCGCCAACAACACCCTGCGCGAACTGGTGAATGACGCCACGGTGGAACAAAAGCACGACCGCGTGGTGGTAACGGCCACGCTGCCACCCTCCTTTATGGCGGACCTGGCGCAATAGGCACCTGCGGGCATTGCATGCAGCGGGCGCGCTTCGCGCAGGATGACAAGCCGAGATGTTGCCGCCTGCTTCGGGCAGGAGACGAGAGCGGCAAACGCAGCAAGCGAAAACGGCTCCCCGCGGGGAGCCGTTTGTGCGCATGCCTTTGGCGGCCGGATCAGTTCTTCCTGGGCGCGTCCAGATCGCTGATGCTGGCGACCTCGCGATAGGTGAAGCGCAGGTACTTGTAGGGGTTGACCGGGACGTTGTGGACGCGCACCTCGTAGTGGAGGTGGGGGCCGGTGGCACGTCCGGTCATGCCGACGTAGCCGATGACCTGGCCGCGGGTGACGTGCTGGCCGGGGATGGCAGCGATGGCGGAAAGATGGCCGTAGACCGTGAGCACATCATGGCCGTGGCTGAGGACGATCTGCTTGCCGTACCCGGCGCCGAAGTTGTCGCCGGTGACGTTGCCATCGGCGGTGGCGCGCACCGGGGTGCCCATGGCCGCGTCAATGTCGATGCCGGAGTGGAAGGCGCCCTCACCGTTGATGGGATCGGAACGGCCACCGAAGCTGGAGCCCACGCGGCCTTCGACGGGCCAGAGCGAGGGCGCATCGGCCAGCGAAGTCCAGTCGCCGACAAAAGTGGGCGAAAGGCCGCCCTCCAGGGCGCGGGCGATGCGGCCGCTCATGGCCTCGGCGCGCAGGGCGTAGAACTGGTCCACGGAGGTGGCAATCTGCTGCTGGCTGGGCGAATCGGTCTGCGCCAGCGGAGCCTGGGTGGGCGCGGCGGCAGCCACCGCAGCCGGGGCCTTGGCCGTGGCCAGATGGTTCTGGCGCAGACCGTAGAGGGCCGTCACCTCATTGGCCAGAGCACCGAGCGAGGCCACCTGCACATCGCGGTCGTGCGCGATCTGGGCCATCTGCTGATAGTTCTGGCGGAGGGTTTCGCGCTCGGCGCGGACTTGATTGTAGCTTTCGGTCTTGAGCAGCATCCGGGTATAGGAGCCGGCCAGGCCCACCATGGTGAAGGCGCCCAGCAAAGCCGCGGCCACAAAGCCGTAGGCATAGGGCAGGGGCAGAGGAATCTTGCGGATCCTCCCATCTTCATCCCTGGCGACAAACAGAATGTAATAGCGCTTGCGCAGCATGTATTGCCTCTCATTCCTGCGGACAGCAGGGTCGCAATTCGCCGTTACAACTTGGTGGCGTAGAACAACAAAACCCGCCTCCGCGCCAACAACGCGCGTACGGCAGGGACCCGGAACACGTGACTTTGGTAAAGGCTAACAGCCAGGCCTTCGCCGGGTCAACGATTTCCTGGCCGGCCAAGACGGTGTTGCGACACCGAGAAGGCCAGTTAAAGCGTAACGGCAGGAGGCGGAATCGGGAGGGATAACAGAGAGCTGACGCCCATAACTGCTTTAAAAACCCGCGCGAAGTCCTCCACGACGGGCTTGGAACCTGTTACCCGCCAACCGGCCGGGCTGAACCTGGCCCCATGGGGTTGGATCAATCGCGGACGGCATGTGTCCAGTATCGTCAGCGACTGTGGAAAACTTTAATCCCCCGGCGGATACGGGCTGTTGGCTGGCCGGCGGGCGGGCGGAAAAATGGCCTATGCTCATTCCATGGCCACCAGAAAACAGAAGACCATCGCGCAGCACGCGGGCGAGCTGGAACTGATTGCAGGGATTCGCAAACGGGTTGCGAGGCTCGGGCAGGCCGGACGCGGCGGCGTGCGGCTGGGCATTGGCGACGATTGCGCCCTGCTGCGGATAAAAGCCGGCGAGGAACTGGCCGTAACCACCGATCTAACGCTGGATGGACGGCACTTCCGTCTGGATTGGCATCCGGCGGAGGCCGTGGGCCACCGCACCCTGGCGCGGGGGTTGAGCGATCTGGCGGCGATGGGCGCGCGGCCGGTGGCGGCCTTTCTCTCCCTGGGCCTGCCCGCCGAGCTGACCCGGGCCAGACGCGGACAAAAACCGTGGGTTGCCCGGTTTTACGACGGCTTGCTGGCCCTAGCCGAGGCACACCAGACGCCGCTGGCCGGAGGCGACCTGGCACAATCCCCGTTGGCCGTGGCCGACATTGTACTGGTGGGCGCGGTGCGGGCCGAGCTGGCTCTGAAGCGCTCCGGCGCGCGAGTGGGCGATGCGATCTATGTGACCGGGCGGCTGGGCGGAGCGGCGCTGGGGCTGGAATTGCTGGCCCAAAACAACGGAAAACCCCGCCGCGCCGCGCATCCGGAGCTGGAAACCGCACTGGGACCGCACCTGTATCCGCAGCCGCGTCTGGAACAGGGGCAGACGTTGAGCCGGCGCAAGCTGGCGACTGCAGCCATGGACCTGAGCGACGGGCTGAGCATGGATCTGCCGCGGCTGTGCGCCGAGTCGGGTGTAGCGGCCGAGGTGGAGGCGGAGCTGATCCCCTGCTTCCCCGGCGCAACGCTCGGGCAGGCCCTCCACGGTGGCGAGGACTACGAGTTGCTGTTCACCGCGCGACCCGGAACCAGGCTGCCCAAGGCGATTGGCGGCGTGCCGCTGACCCGGATCGGGCAGGTGGTGGCGCGGCGCAAGGGCAGGTCTGTTGTATCGCTGATCCGGGAGGGACACCGCACGGCGCTTGCGGCTGGCGGATGGGAGCATTTTGGGGCGCGGGGTTAACGGGGTTGGCAAGTGGACGAGTTAGCCACGCCTGCGGCGCTGTAGCGAGAGGACAAGTTCGCGCGGCCTGCTGGGCAGGCTGGAGGTTCCGACGCTGTGGAGATGCCTGACACGAAGATGGAGCTGCACTTCCCTGCCCGGTGGCGGGCGGAGGTGCTCGGGAGCAGGCCGCTGATCCTGCCACGGCGGCATTTTGTGTATCCGCAGGCCGTGGAAGAGGTGGAGAAGGGGGCGCTGGAGGTCATGATTTGGCCGGAAGCCGGCGCCGGTGGCAGCAATGCGGAAGATCGGAAGAAACATTTGCCGGGTGCACAACCCTTTCTGGCCACCTGCGCGCTGGGGTTCCGGGACCCGGTGACGCCGAGCGGCGTGTGGAGCTGCCCACGGGCCGAAGAGATCTGCCTGGTGGCTGGAGGCTATGCCTACGTAGTGGATACAGCCGCGCCGGAGCGCTTCCGGATGGTGGAGATGCGGCCGGTGCTGGAGGTTCGGGCCGCCGAGGAGGCTGGATTGCTGCTGTTTGTGGGCCACCGGACGGTGATGGCATGGAGCGCGGACGGACTGCGCTGGCAGAGCGAACCGCTCTCCGATGAGGGGCTCACGATCACGGCCATCGATGGCGAGGTTCTGCGCGGGGTGGGCTGGGAGATGCGGAGCGACCGGGAGCGGGAGTTTGTGCTGGAGCTGGGGACGGGGCGGCAGCAGAGTTAACGGCGCTGGCAAGCCGGCAAGTCAGCGTGTCAGCAAGTCAGCGTGCCTGCGGGGCCGGTATGGATGGGTCGAGAACGATAAATCCAAAAAAAGGCGGATGGGAGGCTCCTGCGCTCCCATCCGCGGCAGAGATTGCTGTGGGGACGGCAATCCCAAGAAGCAGGCCAGAACCCGATACGGAGAAATCCGGGTAGCAGGCATCGAACCTGCGACCGGCCGGAGACAGACCGGGGCCGGGCGCAGGAGGATTCCGTGGTTAGTGTTAGTGAGCGGCCGGAGGCGTGGGCAGGTCCTGGCCGTGCTCGGGATCGTACTGGTTCTGCTCCATCCAGATTTTGAAGGTCGACGAAGGCTGCTGCTGCAGGCTGTTGGCGTCGCCGGTGTAGACCACGTTGGGCTTGACGGCGGTATCGAGAACGCAGGTTTTGTCCGTGGCCGGCTGGAGGATCTCCAGCTTGCGTCCGGGCTCGACCCAGCGGGCGGGATAAGTGTCATAGCCGAGCGAGTCCATCAGCCGCGCCGGGCAGTGGTAGCTGAAGTCGAGGCCGTGGGGCTGGGAGTTCTCATAGAGGTTGGCGCGGCCCTCGCCCTCCACCACTTCGGGAGCCGACTGGCCCGGCGCGCCGTAGTGGCTGACGCCGGTGTGGGTAAAGATGTGGACGCGCAGTGGGAAGCTGGCCGGATCGAGCGCGCTGGCCTGCTCGCCGGCCGGGCGCGTGGGCGTGTTCTTCCCGTGCTCGGGGTCGTACTGGTACTTGTCCATCCAGGCCTTGAACTTATCGGCGGGCGTCTCGGTAAAGTTCCCGTTGTGCCGGGTGTAGACGACGCCGTCCTTCATGGCCACGTGGAACTTGCAGGTGTGGCCGGTGATGGGCAACAGCAGCTCCATCTCGACGTTGGGCTTCTTCCAGCGGGCCAGATAGGTTTCATAGCCCATATTGTTCTGCAGGCGTTCTTCGCACTCGTACTTGAAGTCGAAGCCGCGGGGCTGGGAGTTCTCGTAGAGGTTGGCGCGGCCCTCGCCGTCGACGCCTTCGAGGTTGCGTGTGCCGCCGTAGCCCCAGTAATGGGAGAAACCGGAGTGGGTGAAGACATGAACGCGCAGCGGGTAGTCGGCCGGGTTGTGAGCGGCAAAGCCGGTGGCAGGCAGGAGCAGGAAGGCAAACGCGACGGCGAACAGGAAGGAAATACGACGCATGAGATATGTCCTTTCCGAGTGCGAACGAGGCCGGGGCCCCGCAAGGTAATTAGTGGCCCGCAGCCGGCGGAGCCGCCGACAGGGAGCCGGGACGATCGGGATCGAATGGCTCAATCAGGAGCTGAACATCGCTGGTGTTGCCGTTGGCCACATCTTCGGCTGCATAGACGACGGCGCGCTTGCCGATGGCGAGGGTGGGCGTAGCGAGATACTGATGGACTCCGGTGACGGGAAGCTTGGGCAAGAAATCAGGGCCATCGAGGCCGAAGGTATGCAGGGAAAAGCGGAGTGCGACGGTAACGAAACGGCCGTGGGGCTGGAAGGTAAGAATGTCGATGTCGGTGCCGCCTTCGATCAAGCAGGCAGGAGTGGCGCAGTTGGGCTCGTTGCGATAGGTAGCGTCGTCGCGGATCTGGGGCAGGGTTTGGCCGGGAGTGGCGAGGACGGTGTAGGTGCGGTCGGCGCGGAACTTGCCGCGGTAGGTGCGGTGGAAGGTGATCTCCATGCGGTAGGTGGCGGGACGCGCGGCAGGACGGCGGGCCGGTGCGACAGGCGTGTCTTGCTGCGCGGCCAGCAACGCCGGAGCCAGCAGCAGGCAGGCCAGCAGAAGACCGGACGGACTAAGCCGGCGCAGGCTCATGGGCGCTCCTGCGGGTTGACGCCCAGATGGATGGGCGCGAACTGAATGGGTTCGATGGTAATGGGATCCAGAGGCGCGGCAGAACGCCCGGCATGGGAACGTGCCGCAGCCGGCCGTACAGGCGGCGCAACCGGGGCCTGAGCCAAGACCGGCGCAGGAGCAGGCGCGGCGGAAACCATCTGCTGCTGGACGACGGGGGCCTGGATCACGATCTGGAAGGGATGGCCGTGGAACCAGAGCAGGCAGGTAGCGGCAGCGGCGAGCCACCCGGAGGCAGCCAGTATCCAGCCCAGCGGGCGGTGCGGCACGGGGATGGAGCCGGCGGCAACCGCCGGAAGCGGAGCCACCGGGCTGGAGCCAGCGGCCAGCGGAGCGGCAGCCAGAATGCGGACCGCCAGATCAGGGCTGGGCTCGGCAGCGGTGTAGGCGGCCAGCGCCTGCTCGAGGGCGGCATCGAGCGAACCGGGGAGCGGGTGTTCGTCGCCGGACGAAAGAGGAAGATCGGGGCGGTTTTCGTCCATGGTTATTCTCCTTGCAGGTTTTGAGCGCCCGGGGCGGCGCGCTCGGCCAGCTCGCGGCGCAGACGTTGGCGGGCATCGTGGATGCGGCGGCGGACGGTGCCCTCGGGCAGTTCCAGCAGATGGGCAATCTCCACCAGCTTGAGATCGCCGGCGGAGGAGAGAGCCAGCGGCAGGCGCAGGGTCTCCGGCAGGGCGTCGATGCGGGTCTGGAGCCAGCGGCTCAGGTCGTTGCCGATAGCCAGCTGCTCAGGACCGGGGCGGCGGCTGGTGATCTCGATGGTGAGTTCCTGCTGGCGGAGCTGGGCGCGACGCTGGCGGATGGCGTGGCGCCAGACGGTTTGGGCCAGGTAGGCGCGGGGATCGTGGAGCTGACGCCAGCGCTCCCCCAGGCAGACGGCCAGAAAGGCCTCCTGCACGGCGTCTTCGGCATCGGAGGCGCGGCGCAACACGGTAAAGGCAATGCGATAGAGGACGCGGGAGTGAGCCGAGACCAGTTCCGCAAAGGAGCCCGCGGGCCGGGCTTCGCCGGTCTCAGGTTCGGGCATGGGCTCCTCCGCATAGAGCATATGGATGGCACTGGGCATAGCTGATAATTTCCGCTGCTACCCCATAAGAGTACGCCGCAGGGAAAACGTTCGCCTTAATGCAGATTTTTCGGGCGTTGCATGCCGGCATTGCTTGCAGGCATTGCATGCAGCAGACTCTGGTGCTGCTTTCCAAGCCTGATGGTTATCGGGCATGGCATGCAGCAGACTCTGGTGCTGCTTTCCAGGCCCGGTGGTTGCCGGGGCTGGTCAGCCGGCAGCCCCTTTGGGCTCCGGGGGTTGCAGACTCTCCCGTGCGCCCCGGGCAAGGGCTTGTGGTACCGTTTGAGTACGGCCTGTTGGTGTGAGGTGACAGGCCGCGCGTGACTGCATGCCAGAACAGCCGGAACCCAAAATCTCTACCCCCCGAGTGCCCCCTGCTCCGGCCTCCGGACGTGTGGTTGCGAGCAGCGCCGTGACCGTGGGCCCGGTGGCCAACGCGCCGGTGCTGATGCCGCCGCCGCAGCTGGTGCCGATGCCGGCCCGCGCCGTAGCGCCTCCGCCCCCGCCCCTGCCCGAGCATGCGCGGATTCCGCACTGGCTGGAACGCTCCGAGCTGTTCATCCGGGTGATGCTCAGGATGTATATCGGGCTGGCCATCTGCTATGCGCCCTGGTGGCCCCTGGTGTGGGATCGCAATCCTCTGTTTGCCCTGTTTCCAACGCTTGGCATCTACGCGGCCAACGGGGCGGTGCGGGGGATGGTCTCCGGACTGGGGCTGCTGAACCTCTGGATTGCCCTGCGCGACGTGATCCGCCGCCGCGACGGCTAAAACGCGGGCCGCAGCCGGCTCCGCGGCCGGGTTGCGTCCGGAATGGATCGGGACGATGGACGAGAAGACGCAAAACCCTGCTCAGCCTGCCGAACAACACAGCAATCCCAGCGCCACCATTCCCGGCAACGGCACTCCGCCGCCTTTGGCCGCCGCGCCGCTGGCGTATGAGAATCCCGCCTTTTTGAACAGTGCCGACGGGCGGCTGATCCGCATTGTGGCCGAGTACCTGGAGCCGCTGGCGCGCTTCCGCCGGGAGAAGATCCGCGACACCGTGGTGTTTTTTGGTTCGGCGCGCTTCCGCGGGCGCGAAGCTGCCAACCACGCGCTGGAACTGCTGGAAAACACCGGCTCCTGCCAGCCTGCCCCCAGCTCCGAACAGCCGGCCACGGCCCCGGATATTGCCGCGGGCAAGGCTACGGAGCTGCAACTGAAGCGCGCCGTCAGCGCCGTTGAGATGGCACGCTACTACGAGGATGCGCGGCGGCTGGCCGCAATGCTGACGCGCTGGTCCATGCAGCTGCCCACCCGCGAACAGCGGTTTGTGATCACCAGCGGCGGCGGACCGGGCATCATGGAAGCGGCCAACCGCGGAGCCTGGGAGGCGGGCGGTAAATCGCTGGGGCTGAACATCAAGCTGCCCTTCGAGCAGTTCCCCAATCCGTGGATCACCCCCTCGCTGAACTTCGAGTTCCACTACTTCTTCATGCGCAAGCTGTGGTTTGCTTACCTGTCGAAGGCCCTGGTGGTCTTTCCGGGCGGTTTCGGCACGCTGGACGAGATGTTCGAGATCCTGACCCTAGCCCAGACCCATAAACTGGCCAAAAAGATCACCGTAGTGATCTACGGCAGCGAGTACTGGAAGAAGGTCTTCAACCTGAAGGTGCTGGTGGAGACGGGCGCGATCAGTCCCAAAGATCTGGAGCTGTTCGAGATTGCCGACACGCCGGAGCAGGCCTTTGAGATTCTGCGCCGGGGGTTGACGGAAAACTACCTGGTGCCGGAGGCCGAAGCGGCTGCCGCCTCCGCCGCAGCAGCCGGCTCGGCCGACAATCCCGTGGCCGACGTGAGCGAAGGCGACCTGATGGCGGGATGGACCTTTGACGACTTCCTGAGTCCGGAGCTGGCAAAAACGCGGCGTTAGGGCATTGCATGCAGCAGATGCCGCTGTGCGGGCATTGCATGCAGCGGATGCCGCTGCGCGGGCATTGCATGCAGCGGATGCCGCTGCGCGGGCATTGCATGCAGCAGATGCCGCTGTGCGGGCATTGCATGCAGCGGATGCCGCTGCGCGGGCATTGCATGCAGCAGATGCCGCTGCGCGGGCATTGCATGCAGCAGATGCCGCTGCGCGGCAGGTGTTGGCTGACGAAGCTCCTTCTATCCCACCCTTATCCACAAAATGCGCGCCCCATCCCGCGAGGGGGATGGGGCGCTGAGTGGATGGATGGTTCCAGGTTAGGAGCCGGCTGAGACCTCGGTTTCAGCCGTGGCAGCCTGGGACTCCTGCTGGGAGAGTTCCGTGGCCACATCCGGGTCCGGAGGCGGCGCGATGGAGGTGAACTGGGCGTTGCTGGGCGCTACCTGCGCCGAAGGCGGAGCCGGCGGCAGGCCGCCCTGGCCCTGCTGGGCCTGGAGCTTGGCCAGACCGTCGTCGATGGTCTGCCGCATCTGGTTCTGCATCTCCTGCAAATCGTTGAGCGCAACGGCGACGGTATCGGCGCGGCGGCACTCCGGACCGCCCTTGCTGGCCAGAACCACCAGGTTGGCAGAGACGCCGTTGGGATCCACCGGGGGATTGAACTGGAGCACGTCGCCCGGAGTCAGAGCGCACTCCTGGCCGGCCAGGTTGACCACATCCAGATCGCTGCCGGCCACAAAGACGTGGGGGCGTCCGTCGCTGAGCATGCGGGCAATGCCGCTGGAGGCGGGATCGGCGTCCTGCCCGGCCGCGTTCTGCTGGGCTTCGTAGTTTTCCAGCGCAATCTGGTTGGCCACTTCCGCCGAGATCTGCTGCTTGACCTCGGGGGTGATCATGGGGCCGCCGGCCATCATGGGCGCGCCCATGGTGTTGGCTTCCATGTTGGCCTGGTACTCCGCCTGCAGATCGTTCGCGATCATGTAGTCGGTAAGCCAGTAGTTGGGGCCGGCATAGGTGGGATAGGGAGCAAAGTAGCCGCCGTAGTAGCCGTACCACGGGCTCGGTCCCCAGCCCCAGGCATAGGCCACGGGACGGCCCCAGGGATGATAGGCCCAGCCGTAGAAGCCCACGCTGTAGTAGTGGGCCGGAGCAAAGACCTCAATGGCCATACCGTGATAGCCATAGGTGCGGTAGAAGCGCTCGTAGGGACGGCCGTGGTAGTAGTAGGTGCGGGCAGCAAAGGCGTGGCCGCCGAATTGGCGGTCAAAGGGATGGGCGACAAAGCCGGGACGGCCGCGCTCGGCCACGATGCGCACCCCGCCGGGGCGAACCACCTCCACGCGGCTGCCGCCCATCAGGCCATGGTGCACGTCCATGCCCAGGCGGGCATTGTGCACGTCGCTGACGCGGCCGTTGGGCCGGCGCTGCAGCATGTCGCCATTGGGGCGAGCAACGCGGTTGGCGCCAACCGGAGCGCGGCCCTGGGCGAAGCGGGGAGCCGCAGCAGGCGACATGTTGTTGGGACGCATGTTTCCAGCGCCACCAGCCGGCGGATTGGCGTGGAAACCGCCATTGTTGACCGGAGGGTTGGCATGGAAGCCACCGGCGCCACCGGTGTTGGGCATGGGGCGCTGGTTATTGTTGGGCGCAACCGTATTGTGCTGAGCGGGCGCGGGCCTGGCAGGGGCTGCCGCCGGCCTGGGCGGAGGCGGCGGAGTCGCCTTCTTGGTATCGTTCGGGGCCGCCAGGCAAAGGGACGCTCCGAGAAACAAGATTGCTCCCAGCATCATGGTTGAAGAGAATCTAGACTTCGCGTTCAACATTCCATCCATTCCTTTCCGTTGAGGGGGCGCGTTGGGGTGACCCACAGATGCCCCGATCCTGTTCGGTTGCGACGGCCGTTACTGAACGGAGCTGACCTTCCCGTTCACATAGATCACCTTCATGTCGTCGTTGTAGTCAATCTCTTGGGTGGGCAGGCTCACCACCTTTTTGGGCTGCCCGAAAGCGGCAATAACTTTTTCCTTTTTGTCTCCGGCTTTGACAGTGACCGGTTCAACCGGGGCGGCATCGGGCGACGGAGGCGGAGGCGGAGGAGCAATCGACACGAACGGCATGAGAATTCCTCTGACTGGACAACGTTTTCGGGATAGACGGTGAACCAATGCGTGTATCCAACGCGCCAACCTGCGCAACAGTGAGTGGCCACGCTGAGATCGCGCGGACGAAATCCGGTGAAAAAAGTGGCGACCCGGCAACCCCGGGCGTGGAGCAGAGGGAATCGATTTGGCCCTTCCATCGGCTCTGTCTGGTATAGCGAAGAAAGCGTAGCAGACTGCTCGGCGTATGCGGAAAAATCGCCTGCAGCATAGCACACCGTGGGGCGCGGCAGTGCAGCAGGGCGTGGCTTGCTGGAGGGGATGCGTAGGATACACGAAGAGTCAGGGGGCAAAAGAAAAACACCTCCGAAGGAAAACGTCGCTTCGGAGGCGCCTGTACGTAACAAGTTAAGGACGGGGACCAGTAGCCGGCACTGGAGGTCGGTAGCGCGCAGCTACTGGTGATCCCTATACAAACGAAGCTAGCCGCGGCTTCCCCTTTCCACTGCTGCCTCGTGTCGCCCGGCTCAAAGAGAACCTCTATGGTGCGAGTTCTCCGAACCCTGTTGACTATTGGAGTTTCGCCCATGCGGGCGATCCATTCTGTGATGGTCATCACAGACGATACAACATGCGGAAACCCTTGTGTATATGGGGGTTTACACTGTTCGTCCAGGACGCAGAACCGGTAGAAAATCTCTAATTCTGTAACCGATTTCCCCATTGCATCTGGCCGCGATTGACGAAGCCCGGCCCCCGGCCGGACAATCGAGCTTCAATCCCTTTCAGAAGCCCAGGAGCTCCCAGTGACAGCTTTATTGAAGACCGATCTTGAGAATGCCGCGCCGTTGCTGGGCCGCGGCAAGGTGCGCGATCTGTACGCGGTGGGCAACGATCTGCTGATGGTGGCCACCGACCGCATCTCCGCCTTTGATCACGTGCTAGCCACAGGAATCCCGGGCAAGGGCAAGATATTGACCCAGATTTCACTGTTCTGGTTCGAGCTGTTGGAAGATCTGGTGCCGAACCACATCCTCTCCGCCAACGTGGACGAGTACCCGGCGGTGCTGCACCCGTATCGCGATCAGCTGGAGGACAGGTCGATGCTGGTCAGGCGCGCGGCCATGTTCCCGATCGAGTGCGTGGCGCGCGGATACCTGGCCGGTTCGGGCTGGAAGGAGTACAAGGCCGCGCAGACGGTGTGCGGAATCGGATTGCCGGTCGGGTTGCTGGATGGATCGGAGCTGCCGGAACCCATCTTTACCCCGGCCACCAAGAGCATGGACGGCTCGCACGACGAGAACATTCCCTTTGCGAAAGCCGCGGAACTGCTGGGCGAGGCCGATGCGGCCGAGTTGCGGCGGCTGACGCTGGCCATCTACAAAAAGGCTACGGTCCATGCCGCGAGCTGCGGGCTGATTCTGGCCGACACCAAGTTCGAGTTCGGACGTATCGATGGCCAGATTGTGCTGGCCGACGAGGTGCTGACGCCGGACTCGTCGCGGTTCTGGGAGGCGGCGCAGTGGAAGCCGGGCGGCGCCCAGCCCTCGTTCGACAAGCAGTTTGTGCGCGACTACCTGGAGGAGATCCGCTGGAACAAGCAGGCTCCGGCGCCGGCCCTGCCGGCTGCGGTGGCCGAGCGGACCCTGGCCAAGTATCTGGAAGCCTTCCAGCGGCTGACGGGACGGGAGCTGGCGCTGTAAGGCATTGCATGCAGCGGAGCTGACGGGATCGGCGGTCCGCAAGTCGGCAAGTTGGTAGAGGCCAAGTGTGAGGAGTAAAGCGTGACCTGGATCGACTGGTTGATCGTCATCGCGATGGGAATGGCCATCTGGGGCGGGCTGAAGCAGGGTTTTCTGCGCTCGGTGTGCTCCCTGGGCGGGCTGTTCTTCGGGCTGCTGCTGGCGGCGTGGAACTACGACGTGGCGGCGGGGCTGTTTTTGCCCATCGTGCGCTTTGAGTCGCTGGCCAACGTGCTGGGCTTCCTGCTGGTGGTATTCGTGGTGACGGCGCTGGCCAACCTGATCGGGTGGCTGCTGCACCGCACCGCGCATACCGTGGGGCTGGGCTGGCTGGACCGGCTGCTGGGCGGGGTCTTCGGCTTCTTCCAGGGCTGGCTGGGAGTCACCATCATGATTCTGCTGGCAGCGGCGTTCTTCCCCAAGGCGCATTGGCTGCACACCGGCGCACTGCCGCATTACTTCTTCGGTTCGGCGCACTTTGGCGCGCACCTGAGCCCGGCAGAGCTGGCCCACCGCATCCGCGAAGGGTTGGACTATGTGGAACAGCAGGCGCCGGGATGGATACACGACCGGCCTACGACCTAGCATCTGCGCGGCGGGGCATTGTAGGCAGCAGACGCGCTGCGCGCAGGCCTGGGCCGAGATCGGGTTGGTTGCACAGTGCCCCGGTGGGGCGCATTGCCTGCGCGCATTGCAGATGGCGGTTGGCGGAAAGCGGCTGAGTCCCTCGGTACCACAGGGGCTTCCTTCCGGCATCTTGCTGCCGGGAACCTGGAAGCTGCAGGTGGGATTACGGGGCTAAACGGCGATCTTTCAAGGGGAGGGCGGAGGGCACAGTAAGATGGCCGCGCCTGATCGGGTACCTCCCCGGAGAATCTTTCGCACTTTTGCTCGCGGACTTGGTATAAAGGTAATTCGAACGACGCGTGCAACCCTGTAGCTGATGTGCGCGCGAGTAGAGGTGGCTGTGAAGAGAGAACTGGAAAGCCTGGTAACGCAGATGCACTCAACCGGAGTTCCTTACGAGGAAGCCGTTCGCGAATTCAAGCGCCAATACCTGCGCGAAGTGCTGATCGCACACAAGGGCAACCAGTGTAAGGCCGCCGAAGAGCTGAAGATGCACCGCAATACGCTGAGCCGGACCATGGCCGAACTGGGCATTGAGCTGGCGGAAATCCGCGCCGGTCTCAAGCGTCCGCCGCGTTCCGAGCGTCCTATGTTCAGCGTCTATCGCCAGGGCATCCGCCAGGGCTAAAGCAAAATCCGGGATAGTGTCCCCGGGGGCAACATTGCAAATCGACGCGCCCAGCAGGGAGCGGCGACCCTGAACGAACTTCCATGGGCACAGTTTCCCGGATTTTGCATTAGGACGCCCTGGACGATGGCGAAGGAAAACCTCGAAAATCCGCGCGTACGTGTCCGGCCCGGCTTTTGCTGGGACGGCTGTGCTGCGTACCTGTTCGATGTGGACGGGACGCTGTTGCGCAGCCGCGACCGGGTGCACTTCAACGCCTTTGCCGCCGGCGTTGAGCGGGCCACCGGCCGCACCATCCAGCTGGAAGGGGTTCCGCTGGCCGGCAACTCGGATACCGCCATTCTGGCCGAGGCCTGGCGGCAGGCGGGGCTGGACGAAGCCGAGCTTGTCCGGCAGAGCGCCGCAATTCACCAGGCCATGGCCGAGTGGGTGGCCGAACACCGCGAACAACTGGAGCCGGTGCTGATGCCGGGCGTGGAAGCCACGCTGGAGCATCTGACCAGGCACAAGGCCCTGCTGGGCGTGGCCACGGGCAATCTGGAAAAAATTGGCTGGATCAAGCTGCAACGAGCCGGGCTGCGCAAGTGGTTCGGCTTTGGCGGCTTCAGCGACCGCTACCGGGTGCGCGCAGAGATGGTGGCGGCAGCCGCCGAAACAGCGCGGGCGATGCTGGGCAAGCCGGACGCCGAGGTATGCGTGGTGGGCGACACGCCGCGCGATATTCAAGCGGCCCGAGCCTCCGGGCTGCCCGTGGTGGCCGTGGCCACCGGACACTACAGCTTTGACGAGCTGGCGGCGCTGGAGCCGGATGTGTGCACCACCACGCTGGCCGATCTGCTGGCGGCCGGAGAGGCGCGATGAGATACACGCTGCCGTTCTCTAGTTGGCGGATGCGGCTGGGCGCCCTGGCGCTCTTCCCTGCCTTGCTGGTGGCGCAGACACCGGGCGCGCCGGGGAAGGCGATAACCGCGGGGCAGGCGTCGAATCCAGCAGCGCAGACAGCCGCAAATCCTCCTGCCGAGCAAAAAAAACTGCCGCGCGCGGCCGACCGGCGGCGTGCGGCCAAGCTGTTTCTGCAAGCAGGCAAGCTCTTTCTGGCCAAGCAATATGAACAGGCCGTGGGGCTCTACTCCCAGGCTGCCAGTCTGGACCCGACCAACAAGGACTACGCGCTGGCGGTAGGCGTGGCGCGGTCGCATGCAGTAACGGCGCTGGTGCAGCAGGCAGCGCAACAACGGCTGCGTGGCGATGCCGTGGGGGCGCGGGTCTCGCTGGTGCGCGCCATGGGGATCGAGCCCCACAATCCGATTGTGGCCCAGCACATGAACGAGCTGGGCGACGATGCGCTGGCAGGGCAGGCGAAGCCGTTGCTGGAGCCGATTGCGCCCGGTCCGGTGGATCGCGCCCTGACGACGGGAGAAAAGCGCAGCTTCCATCTGAATACCGATGTGCGGCAGGTGATTCTGCAGGTGTTGCGCGCCTATGGGCTGGAAGCGACCCTCGACGACAGCGTGCGCTTTGAGCGGATCCGCTTTGACCTGGACGACGCCACCTACGAGCAGGCCAGCTCGGCGCTGTGCCTGCTGACGCATACCTTCATTGTGCCGCTCGACCCCCGGCGGGTGCTGGTGGCGCACGACGGGCGGGACCAGCGCCAGCAATATACCCGGCTGGAGCTGGAGACGGTTCAAATGGCGGGGTTGAGCGCCAACGAATTGACCGAGCTGGCCAACGTGGCCAAAAACGTCTTCGGCATTCAGACCGCCTCGCCCAACGCCACCGACAGCACGCTGACGGTGCGGGCCACGCCGGAGCAACTGGACGCGCTGAACCAGACCCTGGGCGAGTTGGCCGCGGGACGGAGCCAGGTGCTGCTGGACGTGCGCATGATCCAGCTGGCCCATAGCTCGGAGCACAACACCGGCATCCAGCCGCCCCAGACCTTCACCGCCTTCAACCTGTACGGCGAAGAGCAATCGCTCTTGAATTCGAATGCGGCGCTGGTGCAGCAGATTATCTCCTCGGGTCTGGCCTCGGCCAACGATCCGCTGGCGATTATCGGGGTTCTGCTGGCCTCCGGACAGGTATCGAGCTCGCTGTTTACCAATGGCTTGGCGACCTTCGGCAATGGCGTGACCGCCAGCGGATTGAGCCCCGGCAATGCCACCATCCACCTGAGCCTGAACTCGTCGGATTCGCGGGAGCTGGACCGGGTGCAGCTGCGGGTGGGCGATGGCGACGATGCCGGTGCAAGCATCAAACTGGGCACGCGCTACCCGATCCAGACCTCAAGCTATTCGAGCCTGGGTAACTCGTCGTCGATTGCCGGTCTGACGGCCGCGGGCACCTCGTCGGCGCTCACCTCACTGCTGAGTTCGCTGAGCTCGTCCACTACCTCACTGACGCCGCAGATCGAGTACCAGGACCTGGGCTTTACGCTCAAGGCCAAAGCCGCGGTGATGCGCAATGGGCGGGTAGCGCTGAATCTGAACCTGACCATCGATGCACTGAGCGGGCAAAGCGTGAACGGCAACCCGGTGCTGAACCATCGCAGCTTTGAGGGCGATGTGCAGGTGGAGAACGATGCGGCGGTGGTGGTGGCCAGCGAATTGGACGGCTCGGAGACACGCGCGGTGAGCGGGACCCCGGGGCTGGACGAGATTCCGGGCCTGAACCAGACCGATAGCCGCGATAAGCAAAAGAACACGTCGACGCTGCTGGTGGTGGTAACGCCGCACGTGGTGCGCGGCGTGCAAACCAAAGGGCGCTCGCCGATGCTGCACATTGACCGCAACGCAACCCAGCCGACGAATTAGGCACCTGCGGTGCGGCAGACGGCTTCGCCACCTCCGTGGCGGGGGCTGGCGAGTCAGCAAGGTAGCCTGGATTCCTTCCTTCTTCCCACCCTTGCCGCAAAGAGCGCGGTCAAGGATGGCGCACCCAGCCCTGTCGGTTCCCTTGTTCCCTCATTCCCTTGGTCCCTCGTTCCCTTGGTCCCTTGGTCCCTTAGAATAAAAACATGTTTACCGGGATTATTGAGCAGACAGGAACGCTGGTGAGTTTGGAACGCCGCGGCGGCGTGCAGCGGATTACGGTGGAAGCGCCGGGACTGGCCGCGCAACTGCGCGAGGGCGACTCGCTGGGCGTGTCGGGCGTGTGTTTGACGGCGCTCGATGTGGACCCAACTTACTTCCATGCGGATCTGGCGCAGGAGACCCTGGACAAGACCTCGCTGGGCGCGCTGGCCAGGGGCTCGAAGGTGAACCTGGAGCTGCCTACGGCGGCCGGAAGTCCTCTGGGCGGCCATGTGGTGCAGGGCCATGTGGACGGCGCCGGAGTGCTCACCGCGCTGGAGCCCGTCATTGCGCGCAACGATCCCCGCTTTGACATGGAAACCACCGACTGGACGCTGCAGGTGAAGGTGCCCGAAAACGTGCGCCAGTGGATGGTGCCCAAGGGCTCGGTAGCGGTGGAAGGCATCAGCCTGACCATTGCCGACTTCGACGGCGAGACCATTACGATTGCGATTCTGCCCCTGACGTACTGGCGGACGAACCTGCACGCGCTGAAGCCCGGCGCTCCGGTGAATGTGGAAGGCGACGTGGTGGTAAAGCTGGCCTACCAGAAGATGATCGAGGAGCGCGGCCAACAGTCCTTCGATTTGACCGAGAGCTGGCTGGTGCAGGCGGGGTTTTAAACCTTGGCACTGCGCGGTGGTTGCCGCGCTGGATTCCGCACCCAGGATGAAAACGAGCAGGAGCCCGAACGGCCTCTGCTTTTCTTTTGCCTGGAAAGCCGCGCCGCCTATTTGGCCACAACCCGGGGCGGGGCCGTCAGGTACTCGTCGCCGGTGCGCGCCAGAATCTGGGCGCGGCGGTCGGTGAGCAGCTTGAGCTGGGTGGTGAGCTCGATGAACTCCTTCTTCTGTTCGGCAGTCAGCCCGGCTGCGGGCTTCTTGTCGGTTTTGGGCGGCTGGGCCGCATCGCTTTTTTGATCGGCGGCGGGGGTGGCGGCGGTATCCAGCTTGGCGGCTGCGTCGGGCGCCGGAGCCGGAGCCGCGGCCAGCCTGGTCAGCTCGTCCAGCCGCGCCTGCAGCAACGGAATCTCGCGATCGATGAGCACGGGGCGGATGAGGGCGGCTTTGGCCTTGCCTTGCGCCATCTGATTGCGGTTGTTTTCGCCCCACGCAGGCAAAATGCCGACGTGCCCGAGCTCGACCTTCACGCCTGCCGGGCCGTAATCCCTGCGCACCGCAGAAAAAAGACCAATGAGCGAGTCGCGCGGATCGCCGGTGGAGTCCGGCATGAGGCCGTCCACGTAGGTGCGCGACTGGTTGGAAAGAAAATTGCCCAGGGAATAGAAGATCACCGTGTCACGGCCAGCCTCGCCGGGCTTGCCGTCGGGCGTGGGCGGCGTGTCGTGGGTGTGGTAGGACTCCACCGCCTGCAGCACGTGGGGATGGTGTCCGACGAGGACCGAAGCTCCGGCCTCCATGATCTTGTGGGCCAGCTCTACATCTTCGGCGCGGGGCGCGGTGGCGTACTCCACGCCCCAGTGGATGGAGACCACCAGCAGATCGCACTGGGCCCGGGCAGTTTTCACAGCAGCCAGAACCTGCTCCTCGGTCGCGCCAGTCTCGGCGCCGGGCTCACCCGCGTAGGGAAAGAAGTTGACGTGGGGCAGGTCGTCCTTGTCGGGGTTGCGGCCGCCGTTGAGCCAGCGGGTCATGCCCAGCCAACCCACCTTGATGCCATGAGCTTCGGCGATCACCGGCTGGAAGCTGGTGGCGGCGTTGTCGCTGGTGCCGGCGAAGAGGAGGCCGACTTCCTTCAGGTGTTCGCGGGTCTCGGCAAAGCCCGCCCAGCCCTGGTCCATGGCGTGATTGTTGGCAAAGGAAACGATCTTGATGCCGCTGGCCTTGAGCGCGGTGGGCAGATCGATGGGCGCGTCGAAAAGAAATGGTTTCGTCCCGTGGGAGTGGGCGGGCGCGACGGGGGTTTCGAGATTGACGAAGCCGAAATCGGCGCCCTTGAAAACGTCGGAGACGTCGCTGAAGAGCGCGGTCCAGCCCTCGGCTCCCTGCCCTGAAGCTGCAGCGGCCTGGCGGACGGCCTCGTGAGGAATCACGTCGCCGGCAATGGCAAAGCTGACCTGAGCCAGATCGTGCGGATAGGGCGTGACGTTGGCGGCGGCATCGACCACCGGCGGCGCAGTGCGGAAAGCGACGGCCAGCAGCACCAGGATGGCAGCGGCGATGAGGCGGTCGGCGCTCTGGCGCGGGTTGCGGCGGAAAGCGGCCAACGGAAGCAGACGGGACAGGAGCGAAATCATGCGTTCTCCGTGCGCACGCCGGATGAGGGCGGTGGAAACAGGATAGCCGACCACCTACGGTGGGGCCAACGCGCTTCGCGACCGCCGTGGGGAGGGCTACGGAAGGAGCAGAGGCCTTCAGGCCTCGGAAATCGCACCCCTAAACTGGTCGGGCTTCAGCCCCAGAGCTGCATCTGGCCCCGTATCCGGTCCCCATTTGAACGCTTGCCTCCGTTGGCGCGTCTATGGGGAAGATGGAGTGCAGGCAGGGCTGATACCCTTGATAGGAATATCGATCTGGAGCAACTTCGCGCCGCCGGGGGGATCGAAAACCGGGCCGGGCGCGAGCGAGGAACATGGCAGAGTTCGTCATCAGAATGGCCGATGAGCGCGGCCGGGTGCAGGAGCAGGTGCAGACCGCGGCCACCGCCGAGGAGCTGCGCGCGCGCTTTACCCAGGCCGGCTACCACGTCTTCAGCGTGAAGGCGCGGGGCGGAATGGGCGGCGGAGCCAAGCGCAAGGTGAAGCTGGAGCCGTTCCTGATCTTCAACCAGCAGTTTCTAACCCTGATCCGGGCCGGCTTGCCGATTCTTGGATCGCTGGAAATGCTGGGCAAGATCCAGAAACAGGAGCATTTTGCCGCGCAGCTGGACGATGTGTGCGCCCGGGTGCGCACCGGCGAATCGCTGAGCGAGGCCTTTGAGGCGCAGACCGGCTTTCCGGTGATGTACACCACCACGCTCTTGGCCGGCGAGCGCTCCGGCAATCTGCAGGAGGTTCTGGAGCGGTATGTAAGCTTCCAGAAGGTCTCGCTGGCGTTGCGCAAGAAACTGATCGGCTCCCTGATTTATCCCTGCGTGCTGCTGGTGCTGGTCTTCGGCCTGATGATCTTCATGTTCACGGTGGTGGTGCCGAAGTTTGCCGAACTCTACGATCAGATGGGCTCCAAGCTGCCGGCCGCCACCACGCTGTTGCTGAACTTTGGCAAGACCGTACAGCACAACATTCTCTGGATTGCGGGCGGGGTGGCGTTGCTGGTGCTGCTGTTCACGCGCTACGCGGCCAGCGAGAACGGACGGGACCGCATCGACGGCATCCGCATCCGCCTGCCGATCTTCGGCAACATCTGGCTCAAGTACCAGGTGGCGCTCTTCGCGCGTACGCTGTCCACGCTGCTGACGGGCGGTTTGCCGCTGGTGCCGTCGCTGGAGACGGCCGCCAAGTCCATCTCCTCGCGGCGGGTCTCGCAGGCAGTGATGAGCTCGATTGAGACGGTACGCGAGGGCAAGAGTTTGGCCGACTCGCTGCTGAAGACCACGGTATTTCCGGGGTTGGCCACGGAGATGATCACGGTGGGCGAGCAGACCGGTGCGCTGCCCCAGATGCTGAACTCGGTGGCGGAGTTTTTTGAAGAGGATGTGGCCACGGCGCTGGCCGCGGCACTCTCCCTGATTGAGCCGCTGATCCTGATCATTATGGGCGGCGTGGTGATCTTCATTTTGATTTCGCTGTACCTGCCGATCTTCTCGCTCGGCCAGGCCAGCGGAGGTTAGGCACCTGCGGTGCGGCCAATCGCCTTCGGCACTGTGATTGGGTGGTTTTCCTGGGAAAATATCTCCCGGCGATGTTTTGAGTGCAGAAGATGTACGGGCTGAAGCCCGTACCCTTCAAGGGATTTGAGCTGGAATCGAGTTTCAAGCAGGGGTAAGAAGGAGAACGGGGCATGGCGGATGCAACCCAACTGGCAGTGCCGTTGGCTTCGCCCGAGGATGAGCGGGCGCAGGCGGAGGCGCGGGCACGGCGCTATCGCGCCGAGTTTGTGGACCTGAAGAACTTCCGCATCCAGCATGAACTGTTGCGCACGGTTCCGGTGGAGCTGATGTTCCGCTACAACTTTGTGCCCCTGGAGCAGGGCGAGCAGGCGCTGGTCATCGCGGTCAGCGATCCCTCGCAGTTGATGGTCCTGGACGAGATTGCGGGCCTGCTGGGCCAGCGCATCGAGGCGCGCGTGGCCACGCTCTCGCAGATCACCGATCTGCTGAAGAAGACCGAGCAGTCGCAGCGCGTGCTGGACGAAGCCAGCGAAGGCTTGACCTTCGATGTGCTCCTGGGCGAAGAGAACCAGGACGAGAACATCTCCATCGAGAAGCTGACCAGCGAAGAGGATCTGAGTCCCATCATCCGGTTGGTGGATACAACGATCTTCACCGCTCTCGAGCGCCGCGCCAGCGATATTCACATTGAGACCTACGATGACAGCGTGCATGTGAAGTACCGCATTGACGGCGTGCTGCAGGAGGCCATGGCGCCGATTGCGCGCGAACACCACTCGACGATCCTGAGCCGCATCAAGATTATGTCGGAACTCGACATTGCCGAGCGCCGCGTCCCCCAGGACGGCCGCTTCCGGGTGCGCTACAAGACGCGGTTGATCGACTTCCGCGTGTCCATCATGCCCACCATCCATGGCGAGAACGCGGTATTGCGCGTGCTCGACAAGGAGTCGATGAGCGAGAAGTTCCACAATCTCACCCTCGACGTGGTGGGCTTTGCGGAGGAGGATCTGCGCCGCTTCCGGCGCTACATCCGCGAGCCCTACGGGATGGTGCTGGTCACCGGCCCCACGGGTTCGGGCAAAACCACCACGCTCTACGCCGCACTGAATGAGATCAAGAGCGACGAAGACAAGATCATCACCATTGAAGATCCCGTGGAGTACCAGATTCGCGGCATCACCCAGATTCCGGTGAACGAGAAGAAGGGACTTACCTTTGCGCGCGGCCTGCGGTCCATCCTGCGCCACGATCCGGACAAGATTCTGGTGGGCGAAATTCGCGACCAGGAGACGGCGCAGATCGCCATCAACTCCGCGCTGACCGGGCACCTTGTCTTTACTACGGTGCACGCCAACAACGTGGTGGATGTGCTGGGCCGTTTTTTGAATATGGGCGTGGAGGCCTACAACTTTGTGTCGGCGCTGAACTGCATTCTGGCCCAGCGGCTGGTGCGCACCGTCTGCGACCACTGCGCGCACGAGGTAACCTACTCAGATGACGCACTGCGAGCTTCGGGAATGGAGCCGGCCGAGTGGCAGGGCTTCCGTTTCCGCGAGGGCCAGGGGTGCATGGAGTGCGGCGGCACGGGCTATCGCGGACGAACCGCGATCCACGAGCTGCTGGACTTGACCGATACCATCCGCGAACTGATTCTGGACAAGAAGCCGACCTCGGAAGTGCGCAGGCAAGCGCAGCGCGAAGGCATGAACTTTTTGCGCGAGTCGGCAATTGAGCGCGTGCGCCGTGGCCTGACCACGCTCAAGGAGATCAACAAGGTCACGTTCATTGAGGCAGGCCGTTAGTGAAATCGATCTTGACCAAGGCCATGAACAAATCGGCAGCGGCAGCGGCCCAACGCCGCAGCGCGCGCCCGCCGGCGGCGGTGGAGCTCACCAGCCAGGGCACGGTGGCCGCAGCCGGAAAGCCACCGATCTACGGGCATGCGGCACTGGCGGCGGACGCCCTGAAGCCGGGCGTGGCCGAGGCCAACATCGCGGCCGCGGATGCGGTGGCCAGCGCGCTGCGCGAGGCTCTGGACGCCGTGCATCCCCACAAGCGCGCGGTCTCGCTGGTGCTGCCGGATTTGGCGGTGCGGGTGTTTGTGCTGGACTTTGACACGCTGCCGGCCAAGCAGGCCGAGGCGCTGAGCATTCTGCGCTTCCGGCTGCGCAAGATGGTGCCCTTCGATGTGGAGCATGCCAGCATCGGCTACCAGGTGCTGAGCTCGGACCGCAACGAGTGCCGCGTGCTGGTAGCGGTCACACCCGGCGCAGTTCTGGCCGAGTATGAAGCGGCGGTGCGCGCGGCCGGATACGAGCCCGGCGCGGTGCTGCCCGCAACCCTGGCGGCGCTGGAGAACGTGGAGACGGAAGAGACCACTCTGGTGGCCAACCTGAGCGCCGAAGCGCTGACCACGGCGATTGTGGCGGGCGACGATCTGCTCCTCTACCGCACCCTGGAGCTGCCTGCCGACGAGACTGCGCGCGCCGGCGAGATCCAGCGCGGCGTGGCCGTGACCATGGCCTATTTTGAAGATAAGACAGGCGCCGCGCCGCACCGGATTTACGCTACCGGCAGTCTGAGCGCGGAGGCGTTTGCCGAGTTGCTGGCCCTGCCGGATCTGGAAGTGACGGAGCTGGTGGAACGTCCGCTGACGGGCGCGGCCACGGCGCTGGGCACAGCCGGTCTGGCAGCGGCCACCGGAGCGCTGAAGGGAGCGCGCGTATGAAGACCACGTTGAATCTGGCTACGCGGCCCTTCGCCGATCTGGGACCCATCCTGCACCAGCTGCGCGTGACAATGGCGGTGCTGGCGGCGCTGACCCTGGCCTTCGCGCTGGGATTGCATCTGCGGCACGACCAGGCCGAAACGGCGCGCCAGCGCACCGCCCAGGTGGAGAGCCGGATTGCGCGCATCACCGCGGAACGGCAAGGCTACCAGGCGCTCATGCGCCAGCCGGACAATGAGCGGCTGGTGGCCGAGACCGGCGCGCTCAACGACCTGATCGACCTGAAGACCTTCAGCTGGACGCTGGCGGTGCGGAATCTGGAGACGGTGCTGCCGGCCGGCGTGCAGGTGCTGACGCTGGAGCCGGAACGCGAAAAGGATGGACGCATCACTGTACACATTCTGGTAGGCGGGCCGCGCGAGAAGGTGGAAGAGCTGGTGCGGGCGCTGGAGCACTCGGAGCGCTTCCGCAACCCCTACATCAAGGGCGAGACCGCGGAACAGAACAACAACAGCGGCCCCCAGCAGCGTCTGGAGCCGGTGACGGCCCAAAGCCGGTTCAACTTTGACCTGATGGCCGACTATGTTCCTCCCACGGAAGACGAGATGAAGGCGAGATCCAAAGCCAAACCCGCCGCCGATGCCGGCAACGTCAACCCGGCCGGCACAAAGCAGATCACGAAGAGCGGCAAACCGGTGGGAGGCAAGCGATGAAGATCGACGTGAACCTTGCCGCGGTGCGGGAAAAGCTGCTTTCGCCGTTGGGCTGGCATCTGGCCGCATGCGGCGCGCTGGCAGTGCTGACGGTGGGCCTGGGCGTGCGCCTGGGGCTGGACTGGACGGCCACCAACGGCACCTCCACCGAAGCTCTGGAGAGCAAGCAGGTGCAATTGAAGGCCCTGGACCTGCAGACCGCTCCCCTGCGCGGGCTGGACAAGCGTGTAGACCAGGCGCACCTGCAGCTGGCCAGCTTCTATGCCCGGCGCGTGCCGCCCAACTACTCGGCCATTTCCATGCGCATCGGCGAGCTGGCCATCAAGTCGGGCGTGCGGCTGACGCGGGTGCAGTACACCCAGGGCAAACCGGGCTCGGTGCTCACTGAGATTGCTATGGATGCCGGCATCGGCGGCGACTACCCCTCCATCATGCGCTTTGTGAACAGCGTGGAGCGCGATCCGGAGTTCTTCCTGATCCGGGGCATGAACTTTACCGGCCAGCAGGGCGGACAGGTGAATGTGCGCATCCAGATCTCCACCTGGCTACGGCCGGCCGATGCGCTGGCCAGCGGCTTGCCGGAGACGCCGGAGCCGGATGCCAGGGACGAGAAGACCGCACAGAAGGAGGACCGGTAGCCATGGCGCTCGAACTGGGACTCGAAAACAAGAAGCAGGTGCGGACCTTCGCGATCCTGATGGCGTTGCTGCTGCCGTTGGGCGGCTACCTGGTGTACACCAACTTTCTGGCCTCGCCCGCGCCAACCCCAGCGGCTAACCCCGAGCCGCAGGTGAAGAAGGCCGCGCCGAGCGCCGCCAACGGCCCGCAGGCACAGAAGCTGACCAACAACGGTATTGACCCCACATTGCATGTGGAGAAGCTGGTAGCCAGCGAGGCCGTGGAGTATAGCGGCGGAGGGCGCAACATCTTCTCCGCCGATTCGTCCCCGGTGCGCATCGAGCAGCCGGTAAAGAGCGCGCGGGCAACCGCCCCGGCCGCCAATGCCAACGCGGGACCGCCGGCTCCTCCGCCCGCGCCCAAGCCCCCGGCCATCGATCTGAAGTACTTTGGCTACACCCTGGCGGCCGACAAGAGCTATCAGGCGTTTCTGGTGCACGGCGACGACATCTTCATGGCCAAAACCGGCGAGATCATCAACCATCGCTACAAGGTGGGGTTGATCCGGGCCAGTTCCGTGGAAGTCACCGACCTCTCCTACAACAACAAGCAGGTGCTGGCGTTGACGGGAAATTGAGAGAGGCAGGGACCAGGGAACGAGGGAACAAGGGAGCAGGTGCTGAAAGCTAGAAGCTCGAAGCTAATAGCTGTCTACACGCTGTCATCCTGAGCGAACGGGACCCCAAGCGTACTCCTCAGCTTTGGGGTGGTGAGTCGAAGGATCTGCAGTTGTTCCTCAACCAACTTCTACTCACCACACTCAGTGGCCAAGTGACTTGGTGCCATGGCCAGAGAGCGGGAAGCGGGCATGAAACCAGTGGGCACAATACGCAGTGGATGCACCGGCCAGGGGCTGAAGCCAGGCGGGTCGTTTCCGGTCTGGCTTGGCATGGCTGAAGCCGTGCCCCTTCAAAGATCCCCGGCAATGCCGCCGCGCAAGCCTGCGGAGGCTGGCTACACGCTGGTGGCGGTGATGTTTCTGCTGTTTCTGTTCACGCTCTCCCTCACCATTGCCCTGCCCCGCATGGCCAAGGAGATCCAGCGCGACCGGGAGCGGGAGACCATCCGGCGGGGCTTGCAGTACCAGCGCGCCATCCAGCTCTACTACCGCAAGTTCCATGCCTATCCGCCCAACATCGAAGCCCTGGTGAAGACCAACAACATCCGCTTCCTGCGCAAGAAGTACATCGACCTGACCACCAACAAGGACGAATGGAAGCCGATCCTCTTCGGCCAGGCCAAGACGCAGACCCTGGGCTTCTTTGGCCAGCCGCTGGCGGGAACCGGCTCGGCGGGCGGCTCGGTGCTGGCCGGGGTGGGCCCGATGGGCGGCAACGCCAATGCCTCCGGGCTGAGCCCGACAGGAACCACCGACACCTCCGGCACATCGAACACCACCGGCAGCAGCACCACCGATACCAGCGGCAATGCAACGGGCACCACGTCGACCAGTTCCACTAGCTTGGGCACCGGGCAGACCTTCGGCGGCGCGGGAATCATCGGCTATTCGCCGCGGGGGACAAAGCAGTCGATCCTACTGTGGAAGAAGAAGAACCACTACAACGAGTGGGAGTTTGTCTACGATCCGCTGAGCGACCAGAAGACCATGTCGAACAATGCGGGAAATATCGGGACCTCGGCAGCCTCGACTTCCACACCGATCGGGAGTCCGACGAATACGACCGGCACGACGACCAACAGCATCGGTAGCTCGACGGGGACGACGACGCAGTAGAGCGGAGTTGGAGCGCTTGTTTCTTCCCCGGGAACCACCGAAGGGGGTCGTTCAGAGACAGCAAAAGGCAGGGGTCGTAGCCCCTGCCTTTCGCTTTGAAGCTGCGCACGAAGAGCTTAGACGCTGAACGAGGAGCCGCAACCGCAGGTGGACTTCACTTGGGGATTGTCGAACTTGAAGCCGGCGGCTTCCAGGGTTTCGACGTAATCGACGGTGCAGCCCTTCAGGTACATGAGCGAGGTGGCGTCCACGAAGACCTTGAGGTCGTCGAAGGTGAAAACCTTGTCCATCATGCCGGCCTGGTTCTCAAAGGCCATGGAGTACTGGAAGCCGGAGCATCCGCCGCCGACCACGCCGATGCGCAGACCGGCAGGCAGCGGGTCCTGGGTGGCCATGATCTCGCGCACCTTGGCGATGGCCTGCGAAGTCAGAGTAAGGGGAGCCTGCTGAACGGCTTCCTGAACGGGTGCGGTGGGTGTGGCCATGGGACCTCCTGGGTGTAAATGCGTACCCTACTGGTACTTTAGCGGTTTGGTACTGCCGGAGACAAGCCGCAGCTGCGTTGCCGGCACACTGCGGTTACACATTTTGGATGCAGAGCGCCGCAAAAGGATGCGCCCGGGGCGCGGAAGCGTTCCGTCAGGCAGGACGGTGACGGCTGACACCGGAGTTGGTCCGGATTGCATTTTTTCCCAGCCAACGGTAGTCGAAGTGGGCTATGATGTTCCACCGAAAGGCCCCGCAGCTCACGAGCCCGCGTTCCTTCAACGGACCCGCCCGCCGATGGGACCCGAATGCAGCACACGGGGGTGGTCATTATGTTTGTTCCGGTTATGTGGTCGGTCTGGGGAGTATTGGTGATTACCATGGCAGTGCTCCACGTGTATCGCTCGACGCTGACCCGCGATGAAGAAGACCAGATCTTCCTGGACGACTCGTTCGAACACGAAAAGGCGGCTCAGGAAGCGATTGTGGCCAAGGTGAACAAGGTGGAACCCATCCTGCGCCTGTTCCAGTGGGCGGTGGGTGCGGCAACGGTGGTGGTGATTGTGTACTACATCTACGAGATGGTGGTCCTGAAGCTGAACCTCATCTAGTTTGTGCCGGCCATCCGGCTGGAAGTGCAGAAGGGGCTGCCCCTTTACCGGGCACCCGGCGGCAGCACGGCCTGCGGCTACTCCACCTCCGGGCGGGCGTTGTAGCCGTCGCGGGCGATGATGTCGTACTTGAGCGGCTTCTGCTTCTTGTCGTCCTTGTCGGTAATCACCAGCGGCTTGCCTTCCTCGTCCACCACGGTGACGCGCAGCTTGCGGTAGGTGCCGTCCTGCTTGCTGTTGCTGGGCCGGTAGATGAGCTGGTACTTGGAGCGGATGGACTGGTTGATGCTCTGAAAGATGTCGGGCATCTCGCCGGAGAAGCGGGGGAAGAAGCTCATGCCGCCGGTCATGGAGGAGAAGGTGCGCATCTCGTTGTCGGCCTGCAGGTAGTCCATGTCGCGCATGGAGCCGCGCATGCCGCCGCGGCCTTCGGTCATGGCGCGCATGCCGCCGCCGGTGGAGACGGTGAAGATGGTGATGTCGCGGGCCGCCTTCACGCGCTTCAGGATCTTGTCGTAGGTGAGCTTGGAGAAGGTGTCGCGGCCGCTGGAGATGAGCACAATGTACTTGCTGCCCTGGATGCGTTCCAGCCTGTCCAGGGCCTGCGCCAGGGCATCGAATTCGTTGGTCTCGCGGAAGCCGGGAATCTGGAGCATGTTGATGCCTTCCAGAAGCTGGCGCTTGTCCTGGGTAAAATCGGTGACGATGCGCGAGTTCATGTCGTAGGTGACCAGGGCCACGTAATCCTGGGGCCGGAGCTGCTGGGCAAAGCTCCAGGCGGCGTTCTTCATGTCGTAGATGAAGGTGTAGCCGTCGGCGGCAAACTCGCACAGCAGCAGGGCGGTGATGGGCGCCTCAACGCGCTTGAAGCCGATCACTTTCTGCTCTACCCCGTCCTCGTAGACCTTGAAGTTGGTGGGCTTGAGGCCGCCCACAAACTGATGGTTCTTTTCGAGCAGAACCCCCACGTCGACGGTGACCTCCGGAACGTCGATGCGCAGCGAGAAGTTGGCCATCGAGTCGGGGTTCTTGATCTTCGGCTGGGCAGGCGCGGGCGGCGGAACCTCGTCAGGCGCCTTCTTCTTCGGCACCACAATCACGCCGTTGTCGGCGCCGGGACCACCGGCATCGGGGGTGGTCTGATCGTTTTGCGGTTGCTGCGGCGGGTTGCCGGATTGGGCGCAGAGCGAAACAGGAAGCGCGACAACCGCGAGGACGACCGCAGCCGGAGCAAGCATCCAGAGCGAACGGCCGGAACGGGAGAACGGGAACGGATTCATGGCAACCTCTGTGATGAACAGGATACGGGATCAGGGCATTGCATGCAGCAGGTGAGCGGAGTTCGCGGGGTTGGCAGCCAGCTCGCGTTTCTGATTCTTTCTTCACGGAGGTGGCGAAGCCGTCTGCCGCACCGCAGGTGCCCGCGCCGCAGGTGCTTTACTCTAATAGACGTGAGAATGCATGGATGGCGGTTACCTGGCCTGGCAGTTGCAGGCATGATGGCGATGAGCGCGGCCGTGGGAGCTGCCCAAACGGCTGCGGCGCCGGTTCCCCCGCCGAGCGGGGCGATCTTTCCTCTCAGCCAAGTGCATGCCGGGCTGCGGGCCACGGCCTGGACCGTCTTCCAGGGCACCCATCCCGAGCCCATGGACGTGGAGGTGCTGGGGGTGCTGCGCGGCGGGCGCGGGCCGGGCCAGGACATGATTCTGGTGCAGTTGCATGGAGCCAAGCCCGAGTACACCGGCGTGGTGGCCGGCATGAGCGGCAGCCCGGTGTATGTGGGCGGCAAGTTGATGGGCGCGCTGGCCTACCGGATCGGGCAGTTCAGCAAGGACCCCATTGCCGGAATTACGCCCATTGAGCAGATGCTGGCGGTGCGCGACCTGCCGATGACGGCGGCGGGCGGCAAGACGACTGCGGCCGGGACAATGAACCTGCAGCCGATGGAGACACCGCTCACTATGAGCGGTTTCAGTCCGGAAGCCATTCGCTTCTGGCAGGAACAGATGGCGGGCACGGGGCTGGAGACGGTGGCTGCCGGCGGAGCCGCGGGAACTGACGCCGCACAAAGTACGGCGGCCCTGGCGCCGGGCGCGGCAACCCTGCTGCCGGGCGCGGCGGTGAGTGCGCTGCTGGTGAAGGGCGACATGGAGATTGCCGCCACCTGCACGGTGACCTATCTGGACCCCAAGCAACTGCTGGCCTGCGGGCATCCGCTCTTCCAGCTGGGTCAGGTAGAGCTGCCGATGACCTCGACCGAGGTGGTGGCCACCTTGGCCTCGCCGCTGAATGCCTTCAAGATTGTGAACACCGGCGCGGTGATCGGCGCCTTTACCCAGGACCGGGACGCAGCCATCCGAGGCGAGTTGGGACGGCAGGCGCACATGATCCCGATGCAGGTGCGGGTGACGGGCGCCGAGGCCACGCCGCGGACGGTAAAGGTGGAGATCCTGAACCAGCCGGCGCTGACCCAACAGGCGGCGATGGTGGTTCTGCTGCAATCGCTGATGGCGACGCTGGACAACACCGCCGTGGCCAGCTACCACCTGCAAGGCGCGATCCGCGTGGCGGGGATGGAGCCGCTGCCGGTAGACCTGTGGGCGGTGGGAAGCGAGCAGATGCCCGCGCCAATATCCGCAGCGATGCAACTGGGTGAGCGGCTGGGCAAAATCTACGCCAACAGCTCACGGCAAACAGCCGTGGAAGCGGTGGATCTGAATGTGGAGACGATTCCGCGGCGCGCGGTGATGGAGCTGGCCAGCGCGCGGCTGCTGGGCTCGAACGCGGTCCATGCCGGCGACACGGTGGAGGTAGAAGCCGTGCTCCGGCCCTACCAGCGCGAGCAGCGCCGGGTGCGGCTGAGCTTCCGGTTGCCGGCGCGGCTGGGGCCGGGAACGGTGCGGCTGCTGGTGTCGGATTCCGGGACGCTGGACCGGGCGCTGGGCAGGAGTGTGGAGTTGCCCCAGTTGCTGATGGCGCAGGCGCGCACTGGAACTCTGGATGCGCTGGCCGCCGAGAGCCGGGAGCGGCATCCGGCCGACCGGCTGTACGTAACTCTTCTGGAACCGGCGGCGCAGGCAACCGTGGAGGGCCAAACCCTGGGCGAAGTGCCACTTTCCGTCGCCAACACGCTGGAACCGCTGCACGCGGCTCAGGCCGTAAACCTGAATGGAGAGACGGCCGAACCGGTTGCCGACGAACCGGCAGGTGAGCTGATTACAGGATTTGAGATGCTCACACTGCACATCCTGCCGGGAGCAGGGTTAAACTAGGTACAGAAGAAAAAATTTTCCCCTTCTGTCGGTCGCTCCGCACGGTAAAAGCACCGAACCGGTTGATGCTTCGCAAGCGCTCTAGACCGTTTGCCCGAAGCACGGGACAGCTTGAGGTTTTGTCCGGATTTGGATGAAGTCCTCAAGTGGCCTCGACCCGAGTCCGGGCGAAGACGAGTTCAAGCCATCGTGGCAGAGCCCAATGCCGGACAGACACGTTGTTTTGTTTCGCTTCTAACGAGGATTCTAGATCGAACATGGCTCAAATTCAGGGACTTGCAGCACACGCAGCGGGAGCAGAATTGCTCTCATACCACTACGACCCCGGTAAGCTGGGAAGTCGCGAGGTCGAGATCGCCATTACGCATTGCGGCATCTGCCACAGTGACCTTCACCTGATCGCCAATGACTGGGGCATCAGCCAGTACCCGTTTATTCCGGGGCACGAGGTAGTGGGCACGGTGTCAGCGGTGGGCAACGAGGTGCGCTTGCTTCAAGTGGGCAGCCGCGTGGGCCTGGGCTGGCAGTCGAACTCCTGCGGGTTGTGCGAGTGGTGCCTGCGGGGGCTGGAGAATCTGTGTCCGGAGGCGGAAGCCACCTGCGTGCATCGCAATGGCGGTTATGCCGACAAGGTGCGGGCCAATGAGCGGTTTGTGGTGCCGATTCCGGATGGGCTGGAGAGCGAGCACGCCGCGCCCCTGCTGTGCGGCGGCATTACGGTGTATAACCCCTTGCGCGACCACGGCATCAACCCCAGTTCTCGGGTGGGCGTGGTGGGCATTGGCGGCCTGGGCCATCTTGCCATTCAGTTTGCCAAGGCCTTTGGCGCCGAAGTCACAGCCTTCTCCACCTCCGCGGCCAAAGAAGACGAGGCCCGGGCGCTGGGTGCGCATCACTTTGTGAACAGCCGCGAGTCGAAGGCGCTGAAGGAAGCCGCAGGGACGCAGGACTTCATTCTGAACGCGGCCAACGCGGATCAGGACTGGGCCACCTACATTGCGGCGCTGCGGCCCACCGGCACGCTGTGCTTTGTGGGCGTTCCGCCCTCGCCGGTAAGCGTGCATGCGTTTCCGCTGATCTCCGGCCTACGGACGATCACCGGCAGCCCCATCGGCAGCCCGTACCGTTTGCGGGAGATGCTGGACGTGGCAGCGCGGCACGGCGTGAAGGCCACCACCGAACTGTTCCCGATGGCCAAGGCCAATGAGGCGATCGAAAAGGTGAAGAAGAATAAGGTCCGCTACCGGGCAGTGCTGGGCAACTAACGATTCCCTGCTCTCATCAACGCAAAGGGCGCGCCAATTGGCGCGCTCTTTGCGTTGATGGAGGAATAGGGGTTGTAGCTAGGAGCTAGAAGCTGAAGTCTCGGCTGGTTCTCGTCCGCCATCAACTGCGTTTGCGGTACTGGCCGCGCCAAGAGGGCAGAATGTCGAGCTCGTCGTAAGGGTCGCGGCGATCGCGGCTGGCGGTGCCGTCCTCGTCCGAAAGCTCGTCGCGAATGGGGATGAACTCCCGAGGCGGCGGCAGGAACTCGGGCACGGCGACGACCTGGCGGGGCGAGGGGGTAAAGGCTGCCTCCGCAGGACGGACCGGCGGCGGCACAGGACGAACGGCCTGCTGGACAGGCTCTGGCTGCGGAGCCGGAGGCACTGGCTGAGCAGAAGACGGGACAAAGGGCGGAACCGGAGCGGGCGCCTCGGCACTGGCCTGGAAGACGTTTGGAGCCACCGACGGCACGGACTGCGGAGCGGCGGGTGCGGGAGCGGCCACCGGCGATCCGTTGGCACGGTTCAGGTGCATAAGGCCAAGCTGGAAGGAGGAGCCGCGCAGGCCGTTGAGCCGCGAAGGCTGCGGCGCGGGAGCCGGAGGCGGAACGCTGGCGGCCGGTGAGCTGGCCACGGCTGCGGGCGGCTGCGGGCGAGCATCCACTGGAGCCGGTTGGGCCGCGGCTACCGGAGCCAGCGGAGAGAGCCACCAGGGATCGGTGCCGGCAGCCTGGGCAAAGGACGACGCCTCCGCCGCGGGCTGCTGCGGAGGCGCGGCAACCGGCAAGGGAAGCTGATCCTGCGGTGCAGGGGTCATGGCGGCCTGCTGCTGGCGCTGTTCGAGGATGCGCAGGGGGCTGGAGCCACCACTCCGCTCCACATGGCGCTCGGCATTGCGAATGGCATGGCGGAAGGAGGGCTCGGCCTTGTCCAGCGGGATCTGGTTGAGGATGAAGCCGACCGCGGGAGTGTCAAGCCGCTTGAGGGCGCCGGCCATCTGGCGCAGTTCAGAGCGGGTGGTGACGCCGGATTCGATGACGGCCAGGGTCCAGCCGGCACGGCGGACCTGGAACTCAGCCTCGGCGGAAACCAGCAGAGACCCGGCTTCCACCAGATTAACGCCGGCGGGCGGTTCGCCCTCGGTGAGGCTGGCAGCGGCCGGTGTGAGCAGCGGACGCAGACGAGCAGCCAGCGAAGCGACGCCGGAGCCTTCCGCGGCGCTGGTGAGGGCCACGGTGTGGATGCCATCCTGTAGAGCCACATGTTCGATATCGCCGGCCAAACGGATGAGGTGTTCGGCCTCAACCTCCTCGGAGACCTGGGCGAAATGGGGCAGCTGCGCCAGGGGAGCAAAGCCGAGCACATGCTCCACGTCGGAAGCCACGTAGATGCGGGGATCGAGTTTGTGGGCCAGCACGGCCACGAAGAGGCCGAAGAGGATGGAAAAGCCCGCCAGGACAAAGGTGTTGCGGAAGACGCCGGAGCGGATGGCATGCAGGGGCGGCTGGGCAGCAGAGATGAGCACGATGGCGCCCGGAGCCCCGGTATCGAGCATGAGGTTGTGGAGCTGCTCGTCGACGGCCGCGTAGCGGTTCTGCAGGCGGAGGATGTCGGCGTTCAGGTCGTTGGCGCGCTGCAGCTTGATGCTGGCTCCGGCGGCGGCGCCCACGGCGGAACGGAGTTGGCCGTTGAGCTGGTCCTCGACGGCGGCGGTGCGCTGCATGTCGCTGCGCAGCTTTTGCTGGATGCGCGAGACGGCCTGGGTATGGAGCTCGCGGGAGGCGGTTTCGAGCTCGCTGTTGATCTTTTCGAGCTCGGTGGCATCCTGCTTGTAGAGGGGATGCTGCGGAGTGAGATTGGCCATCTGCGAGACGAGCGTGGCCTTGCGCTGGTTGAGCGAGGTCTTCATGCTGCTCAAGCCGGTATCGGCGGCAGCAACCTCATCGGCCTGGGCATCGATGGCGCTGGTGGCGCCGGCCGAGCCGGCGTTCATGGCGGCAAAGCGGGCCGCAGCCTCGTCGTGCTCGGTGCGAACGCGGATCAGCTCGTCGCGGGTGCGGGCAATCTGCTCGTCGTAGAGGTCGGGAGCAGTGGGCAAGGGAGAAGCCATGCCCAGCTGGCGGCTGAGGTTGGACTGCTCGGCGCGATCGGCGTTGAGCTCGGCCGCGACGCGGTCGTGCTCCTCCTTGAGGATGGCCAGCCGCTGGGTGTCGCCGGCCCTGGAGTCGCGGGCAGTGGTCTCCAGATAGGCAGTCGTGACGGCATTGGCCAGCGCGGCAGCGGTTTCGGGATTGCCGGAGCGAACGCCAATCGACAGCTGGTAGGCGCCGCTGCGCTCCACCTGGATGGCGTGGCTGAGCCGGTCGGCAGCGGCCTGATCGCTCTCCCCGCCCTTCTGCCACAGGCCTGGGTCCATTTTGTGCAGGGCCGCGGTCATCACGTCGGGGCGGGTGACGTCGGACATCTTCTGCTGGATAAAGGACTCATAGGTAGTAGCATCCAGCGGCCAGCGGCCGGTGTTGTTCTGGTTCATCAGGCTGCCGGTGACGGGCTGGACATAGAGCAGGCTCTTGGCCTCGTAGTTGGGCCAGAGACTGAAGAAATAAGCAGTGGTGAAAGCCAGGCCGGCGAGGGCGACGAAGGCCGCCAGCTTGCCGTGCATCTGCAGGGAGCGGGCCAGCTCGGGCTGGAACAAGGCCTGCTCGTGGGAGAGAGCGGAGTGGCCGCCGGCAGCCGGCAACAGAACGGCATGCTGTCGCTGGGCGTTGGCGATGGACCTCTCTGCAGCGATCTGCTTCACAGCGCACCCCCGGCGACGGCGATGCCCGCGAAGGTTCCAGCGGTAATCAGCGGATTCAGCCTTTCCAGGACATAGGTGGCACGCGCAAATCCCGTTTGCGGGACGTAGAGGATCTCCCCGGGCTTCAACGTAACTTCCAGAGCCTTGGTGGGGTTCAGCAGGTCGTTGAAGGAGACCGTGCGGGAGACGCCGCTGGAAGGATCGACGATCTGAATGTGGGGCTTGTTGCCGGCTTTGGCGGTGAAGCCGCCGGACTGAGCCAGCACGCTGGCCAGGGTGGAGGAGCTGGTGAGGGGAACGGCGCCGGGCCGGCCAACCTCACCGAGGACCGAGACAAAGCTCTCCGAAGCGCTGGGGACGTAGACCACGTCGTCGCGGCGCAGGCGCAGGTCGGCCAGGGAGTTACCGGAGTCGATGAGCTTTTTGAGCTCGACCCAGACCACCTTGTCCTGTCCGCGGTAGATGGCGCAGCGCTCGGGAATGACGGCGGTGGCGCGGGTCTGGGGTCCAGGGGCCAGACCCGCGCGGGTCAGGGCTTCGAGCAGCGTGGGCTGACCCTCGAAGGTGACCAGACCGGGCTTGTCGACGGCGCCGAGCACCAACACGTGGTTGGCCGTGTACTTGGTGACGGTGACCTGAGCGGTGAGGTTGGTGTAATACACCGAGAGAGCCGTCTCAATGGCATGGGCGGCCTCGCCGCGGGTACGGCCGTTGAGCACGATCTCGCCGGCCAGCGGCAGGGTGATGCGGCCGTCGGGTCCGACGACGAGCCGAGCCTGCAGATCGGGACGTCCGGCAAAGTCCACGGTGATTTCATCGCCCCGGCCGAGGCGGTACTCTTCGTCGCTCTCGGGCTGAAACTCGCGCAACTGGGTGAGCGGATTCGGCTTGAGCTGGGGCTCGGGGGGCTGGCCGGTCTGCCGGGCGGCGGGCGCGCTGGGCAGTGGCAGAAGCGGCGGCGGCAACGGCCGGTTGGAGGGCTGGGTGGAAGGCTGCTGATCCTGGAAGTTGGCCGAGGGCGGCAGATCCTGGACACTCGGATTCTGGGCGTGCAATTGCGCCGCATCCACGGCGAGCAGGACAACAACGGCGATGAGCAGGGATCTTGTCATGCCGCCACCTCCCGGTTGGAAAGCAGCGCAGTGACCTTCAGCAGCATGGCGCGGGCCTGGACACGCTCGGAGGTGGAGAAGACCCAGCGGTAGAGGAGAGCAGAGGTGGCCGCCAGATAGACCAGGCCGGCAGCAAGCAACACCGCCGCGCCCTGCCAGCGGCCCAGCACATGAGCGGCCCAGGCTACAGGCCAGGCCAACAGCGCCGCCGTCAGGAAGGGGACGAGGCCGGGAGCAATCACGAGGCTGAAGAATCTGCGCATCGGGAGCCCTAACAAGTGATGGACGCGAGCGAGAAGGCCGCAGGCAGCGATCGCAGTTGCAACCGAGACAGCAACGCCGATGCCCAATGCGGTCCAGCTCTTCTGGATCCACCACGCAACCGGTAACGTAACGCCGAGCAGCAAAATGTTGGGAATCGTGTACGTGAACTCTTCGTAGACACGGCCCATACCGCGAAGAAGCGAGGTTCCCGGTCCTGTCAGCATATGGAATTGGAGAGCAAGACTGAATACCACGAACAGGGTGGTAAGGGTCTGACGCATCGGTAACTCCGGT
>Ga0371490_1000273_pt1 | contig 40858 bp, 30 predicted proteins | sample MB2SIPfraction_FD_207959 | JGI IMG/M metagenome (GOLD analysis project Ga0371490, IMG submission 207959) | Lab enriched peat soil microbial communities from McLean, Ithaca, NY, United States - MB28FN SIP fraction | ecosystem: Environmental > Terrestrial > Soil > Wetlands > Peat | place: USA... | reverse complement strand
TGAAAGCTCGGGTGGTAATCCACGCCTATAATCATCATGTCCGACTCCTTTCTCCCGAGCCCATGGTCATCAAGCAACCACAGTCTACTCGGGTCTAGGGAGTCGGCATTCTTATGCAATCACCAGACGCGGCACTTGTGTGATTTGCCCTGCTTGCTTGCAAAGCAGGTGCTCTCCCAGCTGAGCTACACGCCCACGCGCAACGATATGATTCTAATAGATTTTTCGTGAGAACGACCACCTGCTTTTTTGGCAGGTGCTCGCGCAAGTTAAGCTACATGCCCATACCGTGCAACCTTCACTCTCCCAACAATCTACAGCGACTTCTTCAATTGTTCTAACGCGGTTTTTGGCCATTCAGTCCAACAAGATCGTTTTTCGATAGAAAGTTCGAAGCCCAAATCCTTCAAATAAGTTGAAGTATTGTGCCGTGGGAAAAGGGCGACATTTGCGGACACTTAGAGAGTTTCAACCGCTTGATATAGTTGCTTGACTCATGCAACTACTTCTTATAGGATTGAGGCATGAGAGATTCCGCAAGAGCGGCTGCCACGCAACGCTGGTGGGATGAGCTCGAACGCCTCGCCAGGATTCTCGGCCAGATCGGGCCGGACGAGGTCTGCTGCGAAGGACTGAGCCAGCGCCAGTGCGCTATTCTGCGCACCCTGGTTGCACAGGAAGGCGCGCGCCTTTCCGACCTCGCCACCTCTTCGGGGATCACGCCCAGCGCCATGACCCGCGTGCTCGAAAAACTCGAGGCCCGGGGCTTGGTCGAACGCGTTCGCGGCACTCAATCCGACGGGCGCGCGGCCATAGTGCGCGTCACGCTCGCGGGGCGGCGCACTCGTAAGCAGCTCGACGCGCTCATGCGTGAGCGCACCAGTCGAATTATGCAATCTCTTCCCGCCAAGCGGCGCAGTCAGATTCTCGAGGCGCTTCACTTTCTGAACGATGCCATCGAATCCGCTGGCTGCTGCGCTCTGAACGCTCCCGTGGCAAAACTCGTCACCATCGAGGCAAAGAAATGAAAAACGAATCCATCAGGACGGCTGTAGAAGAACATTACGCTTCCGTGGCACGCGGCGAGGCTTCCGCATGCGGCGCCCCAAAGGACGACGTCGCAAAGTCCATCGGCTACACTGCCGAGGAACTTGCTTTGGCGGGCGATGCCAATCTCGGACTCGGCTGTGGGAATCCGCTCGCGTTGACTGAGATCCAGCCAGGCATGACCGTGGTTGATCTTGGCTCCGGGGCGGGCTTTGACGCTTTCCTCGCGTGGCATCGCGTCGGTCCGCAAGGCCGCGTGATTGGCGTGGACATGACTGACGACATGCTCTCGCTCGCCCGCAAGAACGCGGAGAAGCGTGGCGCCGGCAATGTCGAGTTTCGCGAGGGATTCATCGAAAAGCTGCCTGTCGAGAGCGGGTCGGTGGACTACGTCATCAGCAATTGCGTGATCAACCTCTCGACGGACAAGCCTGCCGTGTTCCGCGAGATTGCTAGGGTGCTGAAACCCGGTGGGCATTTTGCTGTGAGCGACATCGTTCTTCTCAAGCCGCTCTCCCCGGAGCTCGCGCGCGACATCACTGCCTACGTCGGGTGCCTCGCGGGTGCCAGCCTGCTGACGGACTACCTCAGCATCGCGCTTGCGGCCGGGTTGCGCGACATTAGCATCCCCCGCATCGCATTTGGTTCGGACCTCGTCAACGCGGTTGCGCCCACCAGCTCCAGCAGCGGAGAGAGCTGCTGTTGCGGTTCCACCATTCCCACACCCTCGCTCAAGAATCCGGACGAAACGGTGCGCCAAGCCTCGCAGGCGATTGCATCCATCAAGCTGCACGGAAGGAAATAGCGAACGGAGGTCTCCATGCAACAACACTACAGCGTCCTCTTTCTCTGCACGGGGAATTCAGCACGGTCCATCATGGCCGAGGCCATCATGAACAAAAGGGGATTCCCCACTTTCACTGCATACAGCGCGGGAAGCCACCCGAAGGGCGCTGTCCATCCAGCCGCACTTCGCCAAATTGAGCTTGCGAGACTTCCTGTGACGGGTCTGCGGAGCAAGCCTTGGGATGAATTTGCCAAGCCTGGCGCTCTTCAACTGAACTTCGTCTTCACGGTCTGCGACAATGCCGCAAAGGAGGTATGTCCAGTATGGCCGGGGCAGCCGATGACGGCTCATTGGGGAGTGCCTGACCCTGCTGCGGTTGAAGGCACGCCTGAGCAAATCGAAAGGGCCTTTCGGGATGCGTTCATGATTCTCGATAGAAGAATCAACCTTTTCCTTTGCCTACCACTCTCAAGCCTCGACAAACTCGCCATCAAGAAAGAAATTGACCGCATCGGACACGCGTGAGGGGCCACGAATGAAAGCGACGAGGGGTCTCAGTTTTCTGGACAGGTATCTGACAGCGTGGATCTTCGGCGCAATGGTCGTGGGCGTGGTGCTGGGATGGCTCGTGCCCGGAGTCGTGCCATTTCTAAATCGCTTCAACGTCGGCACAACTTCCATTCCGATTGCAGTGGGATTGATTGTGATGATGTACCCACCTTTCACAAAGGTGCGGTATGAAAACCTGCATGAGGTCTTTCGAGACAAACGCGTGCTCGGCCTTTCGCTTATTCAGAACTGGGTAATAGGGCCAATTCTGATGTTTGTTCTGGCGGTTGTGTTCCTGCGCGGGTATCCGGAATACATGGCTGGGTTGATTATGATCGGTCTCGCTCGCTGCATCGCCATGGTCATCGTTTGGAACGAACTGGCCCGAGGCGATACGGAATATGCGGCTGGCTTGGTGGCATTCAATTCTCTTTTTCAGGTCTTTTTCTACTCCCTCTACGCCTGGGTCTTCATCACGGTCCTCCCCGCCAAGCTCGCCCTGCGAGGTGCCGTCGTCAATGTGTCCATCGCGGAGATTGCAAAGAGTGTCTTTATTTATTTGGGAATCCCATTTCTCGCCGGGTTCGTGACTCGCACTGTATTGGTTCGCTCCAAAGGAAACGATTGGTACAACGGGAAATTCGTTCCTCGCGTGAGCCCGCTGACGTTGATTGCCCTGCTGTTCACCATAGTGGTGATGTTCTCTCTTAAGGGTGGGTACATTGTTCGCCTGCCTTTGGACGTCCTGCGCATCGCCTTACCGCTATCGATTTACTTCGTGGTGATGTTTCTAGTGTCCTTCTATATGGGCAAGAAGCTCGGCGCAGACTATTCCAAGACAACAACACTGGCATTTACCGCTGCCTCCAATAATTTCGAACTGGCGATCGCGGTTGCCGTCTCAGTATTTGGCATCAACTCCGGAGCGGCATTCGCGGCTGTCATCGGACCGCTCGTGGAAGTGCCGGTGATGATTGCGCTAGTCAATGTGGCCTTCTACTTTCAACGTCATTTTTTCCCTGACCCAAAACCGATCTCCACAGAGTCGGTTCGTTCGACCTCTGCCGACTGAGGATGGCCGTTGCGGCTAGAGTAATTGACCGCAGGTGCGGGCGCGGGTGCAACTACAGTAGGGAAAATGGATTTCTACCTCATCGGCTGTTAACCGAAGGGTTGCTAGTTCGAATCTAGCCCGGGGAGCCAAATTCTCCTTCTCTTTCAGTTGGTTACGAAACGTCATTCTCACGTTTCAGCTTTGAAAATCGCAGTGTCATGTAGGTGTCATGTAAAACGCTCACTGAATGGTGACGCGCTCACCGTAAACCCTTTCATTTGCTCTTTCCATCGCTTCACGTACTTGCTCGACCATACCGAGTTGATACTGGCGCTTCGTCTCGGGGCTTGTGTGCCGCATCGCCCGTTGGATCACAGCGTCAGGAGCTACCCAGCTTAGCCGCGTACAGAATGCATGCCGCAGGTTGTAGATCGGAAAGTGCGGCACGCCTGCTCGTTTCAACGTAGCCTTCCATGCGGTCTTCACACTGCCGATTGGCTGGCCCGGTTTGCGTGGGCTTGGAAAGATAAACGGCGAATCAGGGTTCGATTCTTCCTTCCACTGGCGCAGTACACGGTACGCCAGATCCGAAAGCGGAAGAGGCTCGGAGGAGCCCGCCGTTTTCACGTCCGCACCAAAGCGGATGAGGCGATGCTCCCAATCCACTTGGTCCCAACGCAGACGGAATCCTTCGCTATAGGTCCTCCCTCCCGTCTGCACGAGCAGGATAATGCCAACGCGAAGATGGGGAGATGCCTCGCTCAAGATGCGGTTCTCCTGGTCCAGCGTAAGCATTTGCTTGTACGGACGGTCTCGCAGTTCGTTGAAATGTTTCACTGCGCGAGCGGGATTTTCGCAGATGTATTGCCTGCGAACAGCGAGGTCGAGCGTGCATGTAAGGCATTCGAGTTCGCGATTGACGGTCGCACCCTTGATGGTGCGGCCCTTGTAGCGAATCGAGGGCTGCTGCCGGCGATGGTCGCGATACTCTTCGACCAACCTTGCAGTGATGTTTGTCAGCACAAGTCCCACGAAGAATGCCCTCAAGTGTTTGAGATAGGCTCGGTAGCCTTTGATCGTGTTCTCGGAAATCCCTGCGAAGTGTGACCGCTCGAACTCGTCGCAAAGTTCTTCAAACTTGATCCGCTTGCCCGGCCAGCCAACTTTGAACTTCCCCAAGGCGACCTCGGATTCGCGTGCCTTCCAAATCCGGACTGCAACCGGTCTTGAGGATGATCTGGTTGATTCCCAAATCTGCTCGCCGTCCACCATGTACGACATCCACCAGTACGGCGACTTACTTTTCCTAAAGAGTCCCACTGACGCTCCTCTCAGTTGCCGGAGCCGAGCGCCGGCGTGATTATACCTCGAGCGCGGGAGCACTGAGCGGGACGAATCTGTTGGTTTTTAAATTTATCTAGGGTGGAACGACGGTATTCGAGCCGTCCTCCTAATTTTCGAGCCTCAATTCTTTTCTGACACGCATAGCGATATAAGGTACTTATCGAGACGCCTAAGAATTTCGCCGCTTCGACATGAGGCAGCCAGGAATCCAAGGGCTCGGGTCTCGGAAAATGGTCGGGTCTTGCAAGAGTGTCAAGATATCGGGAAGCGTTTGAATTCGTCGCTAGGTTGCAGAGGAGACCAGCGAGAACTTCGGCATCTTCTGGTAGAAGTAGAACGCATGCAACAAGACGCGGACTGTCGCCACTCGCACTCTGTTGTCGCGGGGGCTTTTGATTTTGGCTTTCATCTTCGAGTCCCTGCGAATGGGTTCCTGTTGTGCGATTCATGGTTCCTCCAACTCGTAAGGCAATGAGTTTTCCCAGCGTGGTCTCTCGGGACCGTTAGCTCGATCCTCAATCTGGGCTTGCCCCGCGTCTCGTCCAATGCACTGCCTCGATAGGCAGAAGGCTCGCGCGTTTCTGAACCTACCTCAGCATACTATATGTATAGCACCATGAGAAGTGTTTTTCAGGGCGTCGCTACCACTCGAACTGACGAGGCTTCATTCATCGGCTATTATCGCTTTGAGAATGCCCCTGTTTTTGTTAGAGATTTCTTTCGCCGCAGCGCGGATCAGCTTGTCGTAGCGCAACCTGGCGCGAACGCGCGCCGCTGGAAGCGCATCTTCCGGGGGTTCCACAACACAGGTAATGACGTACTTCAGGAGCACGTCCGTTATGGCAACCTGCGCCTCTACGAGCGTTTGAAGATGTTGCCCCTGCTTCGCCAGGTTCGTGAGTGTGGCTGCGATGCGCGCCTCAAACTGCGCCACGGATTCAGTGTCATCACCCCTGCGAATCTCGCGTTCGCAAGCGGCGAGGATAAATGCCTGTTCGGATCGGAAGCCCCGGTCCTTCGACGCTTTCCGCACCCGCGCTCGGAATTCCTGGCTCGGAAACAACAAACTCCGCTCAATTCTGGGTTTCGCCATATATTTCCTTCCATTCAGACCGTCGAAAACTCGAGAATCGCGGGAGAACGTGCGGTGGCACATTTGTGGCACATTTCAAGCAAAAGCCGCCACATCCCTTCCCCCTAAAAAATAAGAACTTGCCTGTAGAAACACGCGCAGCGTCGCCACAACCCTTTATGTTCCAATACGTGTGTTTTCGCCGATGATCCGCCTGAATTCTCTGCGCGACGTTCCTATTCCTGTTGAATGCGTGCTGACTTCTGTTGACAACTGATGACATTTGTCGATTTCTGCCGACTTTGGTTGATTTCGGGCAATATTTGGCGACTTCTGTTGATTTCTGTCTACTCTTGTCGATTTCTGCGAACGCAGCGGAGCCTCTTGCTTTACACCGCAATGCCATACTACTATATGTATAGCAGCATCAGAACACATGTCAAATGGAACGTTTCCGCCAGTGCCTTGACAAACTAGCCGCCAGTCCGCCCCGGAGAAAAGCTGCGCTCATTCGATCTCTTCTTCCGGGGATCGAGACGGCGCTGAGGTGCGGGCATGGTCTTAAAGAGATTTGGGTAGCTCTGGAAGGAGAAGGGCTACAGATGAGCTACCGCGTTTTTCACAAGACCGTCTTACGCAGCAGAAACGCGAAGAAGCCAACCGCCAGCAGCAGTTGGGGAAAACAGGATAAACCTCTCGAGGCGCAAGAGCTGCAGGGAACAAAAGTGGAGGCAGTTGAAGAGCGGGACCCTCTCGCGAATGTAAGTCGACTAGAAACAGCAAATAGGCCTGGTTTTCATTGGCGGGGTACACGGATTGTGAAAACGCCGGCGCAAGGAACTGAGGACTCGAATGGCAGAAGCAATCGGTAAACCTCGCTGCACCCTCTTGCGAGATTGAGCGGCGGCTTGAACGAGCGGCGAGGGTGGTGTATATATCTGCATGTATGGGCCGCGGCGTATCTCCAGTCGCGGCAATTCCTTCCTGAAGATTGTAGGGAATCGTGCCCAAGCGGCGAAGCGCGCAATTCGGGGTCTACAACGTCCGGCTCATGAGTTCCCTCGACAAACTCCTGCGGGACAAACCGAGATACATGGGAGAACTGTCGGCTTCGATCAACGATGCTCTTCTGGCGGTCGACCTGAATACTGTCCAGCTTGTGACTCTTCAGTCCAGACAGAAACAAACCGGGAGAGAGACGCAAGTCGTGATCTTGAATCGACTTCGCAAGGGCATTCATCAAGTCGCCAAGAAGCGGAATTGTTCGATGAATCAGCTCGTGAATAGCGCTCTGCTGGCTTACTACTCGAAAACTGGAGAAGCCAAACTCAAGAAAATACCCAAAGGACGGGGGGCGTCCTTGCGTTCGTACGACACAATGTCGGAGTCGGAGCGCCGGGAGCTTCACCAGATGCTTGCAGGGCTTTCGGTGATGCAATCCGTTCCCTTCGAGGCGGAAGAACCCAGTGGGGCATATTACGAATACGATCGCAACCTGAAAGCGACGGTGAAAGTAACGCCTGACGGAGAGCGCACCCCCGTTGAGAAATTTGAGACAGGCTTTGAGCCCGCACGCGGGAAGGCTCCGCGCAAAATTGCACGCGAGGAAATCATAACCTGAGCCACCAAAAGCCAGCACTATTTATCATCGCGGGACCGGTGGGCGCCGGCAAAACAACTTTCTACGAAGCCTATTTGCAGGAACCATTCCCAACACTTGTTCCCCCACTGAGACACCAGCAGCAACCGTTTCTTGAGGAGCGGCGTTCTTTTGCCGTCGAAGACATTCGGGTGGACACCCAACTGCTCGACCAGGCTAAGGCAGCAGGGTTTTCGACAAAGGTTCTTTTTATTTCCACGGAAGACGCAAATTTGAATGTGGGCCGGGTATTGGTGCGTATCAGTCGGGGCGGACAGGCCGTGCCCATGTCCAGCGTGATTGAGTCCTATCGGGAGTCAACGAAGAATCTGTCTGAAGTTCCCAAACATGTTGATGAATTACTCGTGTACGACAACACAGCGCATCGCCGCGGCTTCCGGGTAGTGGCGCATTTCATCGGCGGAGAATTGAGTAAAACTGCACAGACGATACCGGACTGGGCAGCTAAAGTGTTCGGCAAGGAATTGCGCGCGGCCAAGCAGCACGAGAAGCCCACGCGTAGATGCTAACTTTTTTCTCCCTTTAATTCACTGTGTGCTCTTGGCCCCAACTCGCTCTTTCCACTGGTTCGGGACCAGTCGCCCGTCTTGAAAACAAACTAGGACGGTAGGGAAGCACCCTACTGCCATGCGGAATCACGCCATAGATTTGACAGTGTGATCATTGAGCTGAATTCTGGAACTGCTAGAAGAAGGCCGAAGATTCAGGTAAGGGTTGTGGGTCAAAAGCCCATGGCCTCTGCTCCAGGTTTTAACTCTGGATGCGTCTGCCTCGTGAGTAGGCGCTGCGATCAAGCGGTTCGCGAATAAATAGTTGTCATGATTTGAGCCAGACTCCCCGCCACAGCGGTGCGCGGTGCACAAGTTGCAAATGCCCTTCCTTGGTTGGCTCACGAGAGCTCACAGTCCCGCTCTGCATTAGACCTTAATGTACCTATAATCGTTTCACAAACCATTTCACCAATGGTTTCACAGTTCGTGTTAACGATATGAACATAAATCATCAAATGGACAATAGTGCTGGTATATAATCGTTTCATGGCAAGCGACGTTGTAAGCGAACTGAACCGTGGGGTCTTACCTGCGGCGGACCTCCGAGAGCGGTTGGGTGTGTCGCCCGCGACACTTATGCGCATGGTGAGAGAGGCCGGTCCGGAGATCCTGCGCATAGGTCGAGGGAGGGCGACGCAATATGGCTTGCGTCAGGTATGGCCGAACCTGGACAGTTCAAGGTTTCCGTTATTCCGAATAAGCGAATCGGGCACAGCGATGTCCGCGGGGGAACTCATAACACTTACAGCCCATCAGACAGCCTGGACGCCCATGGCCATGGTCGTGAGTGGGCTTCCCGCCGAATTGGCTGACGCTCGCCCTTCTGGTTTCTTGGGCCGACATTTCGCGGCCGCCAATGCGGATCTCAGGCTACCGCCCCGACTATCGGACTGGTCTGACCATCACATTTTGCTCGCGATGTCTCGGCGGGGAGAAGATTTGCCGGGCAATTTGATTGTCGGCGAAGAATCCTTCGCTCGATGGCAGGCACTTGGACTCGTTTCCAAAAGCCGCGACGATTACCCGGCGCTTGCAGAGGCTACCATCGCAGGTCATCCGCCGGGCTCCTCGGCAGGCGGGGAGCGTCCGAAATTCGGAGTGCTGGTGGACGACCACCAAATGCTCGTGAAATTTGCTGGGCGCGGGGGAACAGGTGATGCCGTCGCTAGACGCTGGTGCGATCTGCTGATCTTAGAAGGAATTGCTTTGCAAGTCGTAGCGTCACACGGAATTGCGGCCGCGCATACAAGCGTCATCGAAACGCCCGACTATTGGTTTCTGGAAAGCGAGCGATTTGATCGCTCGGGGTTGCGCGGGAGGATCGCAGTCTTAAGTCTTGCGGCTGTTCACGATGATCTTGCGGACTCGTGGGCCCGCGCGGCCATGTCAATGAAAAATGCACGACGTTTGAGTGATGAAGATGCCCGACGGCTTTGCTGGCTTGACGCTTTTGGAGCGCTCATCGCAAACACGGATCGGCACCAGTACAACATACTGTTCTTTACAGAAGGATCTCGTTTGCGTCTGGCTCCAGCATTCGATCAAGTCTCAATGCTGTATGCGCCCACCGCCGATGGCCAAGTGCCACCTCGCGAGCTTATGCTGCCGCACGCGACTGCGGATACATTGGAAGTTTGGGAGGATGCACGCGAAACAGCGCGGCAATTTTGGGAACAGGGAAGTGAGGATATGCGGTTGTCGGAAGATGCTCGAATGTTCTGTGCAAGCAACATGAAGCTCTTTGCGCAATAGGCTGTCCGCCTGCCAGGCTTGCGCCGCTCCCTCACATCACATTGCGCCTAGTCTTTTCACAGTATTGCCATCCTCCCCCGCTCACTCCAAAGTGCCAAGATGGACTGAAGTTCTGTTAAGGGGGTTGTGGGTGATGAACCGCATCAAATGCACGAGTGTCCTTATTGCGTTCTCTCTTCTCTCCGTAGTTTTTGGTGCTGCGGTCCAATTACCCGCGGCACGTGGACAAGCAATTACTGCGACTCTTTCCGGCCGGATCAGCGATGCATCTGGCGGACGCGTGTCCAAGGCGAGGTTGACCATTTCCGACGAGGCGACCGGGTTTTCGAGGACGATACAAAGCTCGGACAGTGGCGACTACGCGATACCGGCACTAAGCGCGGGCGACTATAAGGTCTCCGTCGAATTTGCTGGTTTTCGCACGCAGGAGAAGAGCGTCACGCTTCAAGTCGGCCAATCCGCTGCGCTAGACTTTACTCTTGTGCCCGGCGAAGTCCGAGAAAAAGTGGAGGTTGCCGCGAATGCCGAGCTCAGCGAACCAACGCGCACAGAAATCAGCGCGGTGATTACAGAGAGGCTGATCGTGAATCTGCCCGTCAACGGCCGCGAGTTCATTGACTTTGCGCTGCTATCGCCGGGGGTGACGATTGGCGACACGACGGCCGGAAGCACCGACGTGGTAATTGAACCAGTCACCAAGCTTTCCTTCGCGGGCCAAAACGTCCATTTCAATTTCATCGCCGTGGATGGCGCGGACGATATTTCCTCTGCCTCGGGAATTCAGCGTGGGTCGCCACCGCAAGAATCCGTGCAGGAATTCCGGGTTATCAACACGGACTACTCTACGGAATTCGGGCGCGCAACGGCGGGGGTCGTCAACATCATCACGCGCAGCGGAACTAACCACTGGCATGGCACGCTGTACGAATATTTCCAAAACAACGAGCTGGACGCCATAAATCTTCTGCAGGCCACCGGGGCGCATGTGCTGAGGCAAAATCAATATGGGGCGGCCATTGGCGGCCCGCTGCAGAAAGACAAGACCTTTCTGTACGGTAACTTCGAAGGGCAGCGGCGTGGCGAGTCGCCATTCTACAATTCGGCAGTGCTGGCGAATATCAACGCGATTAACACGGTCAAAACCACGGTGTACGGCCTGCCAGCGGAGCCGGATCTCGGCAGCGTCCTTCGAACCGATGATACGGACGATGGATTCATTCGCCTGGATCGCCGCTTCAGCGAAAACCAGAATGTTTTCGTGCGCTACTTCGTCAACGACGGACGGCTGCTGAACCAGTCTCCACTGAATGATGGATTCGATCTGCCCTCAGCTTTCAGGAACAACTTTTACCGGGATGAGTCCCTGGCCGGGACGCTGGCGTCGGTGTTCAGCCCGAAGTTTGTCAATGAGTTGCACTTGCAGTACGCGCGCCGCTCTTTCGACTTTCCGAACGTGACGGCCCAACCGCACCTGGAGCTCTCCAACACTTTTGCGACAGGGGTGAACAGGGGGAATCCCGATTTCTACCGGGAATCGCGGTTTGAACTGGGGGACAATGTCACTTCCACGCATGAGCGGCACACCATCAGCTTTGGCGGAGACTACAATTTCGTGCGGACCACGGAGCGATTCACGGCTTTCTATCCGTTTGAGGCGGACTTTGCCAGCCTTGGCGCATTCCTCGGGAACGATGGCTTGGTGACTGGCTGCACCGTCGGTGTGATCGCCGCGGGCTGCCAACATCCTAGCGTGATTTTCTTTGAGCGCTTCGATAAGGCGTCGAACTACACGGAGCCTTCCATCGACACGGCGATCTTTCAGGGTTCGACCTTCCCGGCCAATGTTCAAGCCACGGCCACAAACACCCTCGACCATTCCTATGACGGACTCTACATCCAGGACAGATGGCGTGCCACACACCGGCTCTCGCTTAACGCCGGTGTTCGCTGGGAATGGGAGACGTGGCCTTCCCAGGTTCTTGATACGCAGTGGAAAAACTTCGATCCACGCGTTGGCCTGGCCTATAATCTGGGGACCAAAAAAGGATTTGTGATTCGCGCGGGGTTCGGACTTTTTCACGGGATGATTCCCGCATCACTTCTGTTCCCTGAGGGCACGTGCTGCGGCAGCACGCAGGGCAAGTTTCCCGGCCGTGATTTTGAAAATGGCGTGGTTTCCGCAGCGCGGAATTTCGCCTTCGCAAGCACGCCCGACATAACGGCGCTAGCCCTGCACGGCCTCGCCGTGGATGGCGCCTACCCGGACAACACTACCGATCCTTTCACAAACCCATTTCCGGGCTGCCAGCCGATTTCACAATGCGGCTTTCTGGGGGACGCGGTAATCGTGCATTTTGTCCAGAATTATCAGAATCCCTATGGTATCCAAGCCAGCCTCGCCGTGGAATTTGAACCGCTGCCGGGAATGTCCGTCAGCCTAAGCGGGCTTCACGTACGAGGCGTGCATCTCGGGAGCTTTTTCAATGTGAACCAGCCGGATCCGACAGCAGAGGTGACGGCCTATGACTCTGAAGGGAGATCAGGCTTAAAGGACGTCTACTGCAGCGATGTTTCGCAGTGCCCCTTTACTCCAACCACCCGTGATCCGCAGTATGCGATCTATTTTGAGGCTGCCCCGCGATGGGATTCCATTTTCGACGGCTTTCTCCTGAACATTGACAGGCGGCTGTCGCACAACTTTGCATACGGAATCAGCTATACGCTATCGAAAACAATTGACGACGGCCCGAACCCGAGCTTCGTTCTGATCCCGCAGGACAGCCAGAATTTTCGGGAAGAGCGCGCACTTTCGTCGGACGACGTGCGCAACCGCCTGGTTCTGCACGGCACCGCGAGCACGCCAAGGGCATGGAATGCCTTAACGCGCGACTTTCTGTTCAGCACGATTGTCACAATCCAATCGCCAATGCGTTTTACGAAATTTGCAGGATTCGACGCGAATGGGGACATCTTTGGCAGCAACGACCGAGTCGGCATCGAGCCGCGCAATACCTTTGTAGGCGACAATTTCCGCTCCGTGGATTTTCGGATTTCGCGGACGATTGCGTTCCGGGAACGGAAGAGCGTGGAATTCATCGCGGAGGCCTTCAACCTGTTCAACACCACCAATATCCGCTTCTTCAACACGGTTTATGGCGCATCAGACTTTTGTCCTTCCGACCCAACGGCGTACGGTTGCGCAGGAACGACGGAATTCTTCAAGGAAGGTTCTCCAAACCCGCTTTACGGAACGCCAAGGGCGGTCCTAAATCCCAGACAGATCCAATTGGCCGTGAGGCTTAGCTTCTGATGGCCCGAAGGCACTCTGCATTCGCAATGCGGGAACTACAGGATTCCCGACGGCAACTGGCTCAAGAGTCCGGTGGAATAGCCGTAGCCCTTCTCGGCCAGCCGTTTGCCGCTTTCTCTGTAGCCGGCGGGGTCGTTCTGCGGCGCCCAGGTGGCTAGACCATCGACGTAGCGATTGAACATGCAGAAGGCTGCGGCAATCAGAACGGTGTCGTGAATCTCTTTGTCCGTCGCGCCGTGCTGCCTGGCCTTCTCTACATCCTCTGTGGTGACGTGCTTACCACCCTTCTGCACCTTACCGGCGATTGCAAGCAACGCTTTCAGTTTGTCCGAGATCGGCGACGCCTCAAAGTTGCGCCTCACCTCATTCACGAGTTCTTCGTTTCCGCCGAGGTGGTGCGCGGCTGTTGCTCCGTGAACGGTGTGACAAAAATGGCACTCGTTTTCATAGGAGACATAGGTCGCAATCATTTCGCGTTCCCAAGGTTCCAAAGTATTAGGCGCCCGGAGCAGCACTTCGGCCAACTCGTTCATGGGCTTTGCCGTGGCGGGACTAAAAACCATTGGGCCGAGAATTCCAGGAACACCCTCAGGTAACTTGATGTGCGGCATCTGAGTAAGACCCCTTTCTGATCTTTTTCCCGAGCGCAACTAAGTACAATGCGCCCGAACGCACGTTTTCGCGCTAGCCTTCAGATAGCTAAAAGCTAAGAAACTGGCGGAACTTTGAAGTGAAAAGTCGAGAAAGACAATACCACGAAAATATTAGAGGCCCGTTCATCGTTATGGTGATCTTACGAACTGCAACCCATCCTCATCGCGATTCGGCGAGCCCATATTCATATAGTTCAGCGGACGATTCACGGATGGTGGTGCACGTAGCGTTACCGAGTGCCAGCATTTTCCAAGTTTGGTTCTTCGATAATTCCTGGTAATCCTTTGGCGAGCTGAATGTGGGCCGTATTTCTTCTCCTGATGGAACCGGAGTTTCGCCTCAGAACAAGTTCAAATAGATCAGCCGGGGCACTATACCTACTGGGGAGTTACAGAAAATCTGACCAAATGAGCGACAGTGAGCAATGCTTGAAACTGTTAGACATGAGGATTGTGCGTTGGCGTGGCTATTCGGATGTTGGCATACGACTTTCTGCTTGAGGTTCCGTCGAAGACTGGCCCCTTGCGGGTAAGGTTGAATATTTTGGAAGCAAGAGGTTCATGATCGCCGCCAACCCTAAGGCCGCAGCAAGGATGGTCAGCAAGGAGACGTACGAGCCAGTGGAATCAAATGCCCGACCAAGTATGACCGGACCGGTGGCTCCGGCGGCGGCATAGAAGGTCCAGGTGAGACCGTAAAGCGTGGAAAAAGCACGCAAGCCAAAATAACGAGTTAGCAAGTAAGGCGTGATGGCGGCTTCGCCGCCAGCCCCGAGGCCAATAAGTGCGGCAGCAATGCAGCCCGCAGGAAAGGTATTTGCCCGTGCGAGCAAGAAAATGCCGCCTGCGGTAATCAAGCTCACTACAAGTGCGACGCGCGCCCCAAAAAACCGGTCCAGCAGCCAGCCAACACCGATTCTTCCGAACAAGCTAGAACCGCCAAGCATGGAAGCGCATAACGCCGCATTCCCAGGCGTGATTCCTCGGTCCGTCAGCAACGCGGATAGTTGTGTGATCGCGCCATTCATGCTTATCGAACTCACGAAAAGAACCGCAACGATAATCCAGAAGGCATACGAACGCAGACCTTGCTGCCACGTCATGCCAGAATGGACAGCAGGACCTTGCTCCTGCCGGGCCAAGCCGCGTTCGCGGACATAGCGCCAACTCGGTGGCAGCCCGAGCAGCATGGCAAGACACCCGAGGGAAAGATAGGCTGCCCTCCAGCCCGCGCGACTGATAATCGATTGCGCAAAAACTGGCAGGACCATGGCGCCCAAGCCCGCACCCACCATTACGCAAGCCAGCGCCATGCCCAAACGTTGCTGAAACCAAGTGGAAATGGATCGCGCATAGGCGAGATGAGCGGCGCCATTCCCAACCACCCCGAGAATGATGCAGGTCAGGTAAAACTGCCACAACCCGGAATGCAACAACGACAGGGAGGCAAACGCCGAACCAAAGATCGCCATGCAAGGGAGAATAATGCGACGCGGACCGAAGCGATCGAGCAACCGTCCCAACAAAGGCGAGCTGAAACCGAGCATCACGGCCGCCAGTCCAAAGCCGAGGGAAATGGATTCGCGGTTCCAGCCGAATGTCGCGCTCAGGGGTTTGACGAAAACCGCAAAAGTGTAAACAAAGAGGGAGCCGAAACCAGCCATGACACCAAGGCAGGCGGCCAGAACAACGCGCCAGCCGTAATAGCGGGAATCAAATTCGCTCAGGGGAGAGGTATTTTCAGCGCCCTGCAAAGTGTTGTCTGCGGTCATGGCCGTAGTTTGTAACACAACAGGATGCCGTGCTCCACAGAATCGTGGAACTTTCCACTAATGCTTTTCTACTAGCCGATTCTGATTACGAAATCGATTGTTTCTCAGTGAGCAAAAACGGAGTAGAGTTTGTGCCTCAACACAACACGGGAGGGAACTTATCACGATGCGATATCGCATACTCGTTCTGATTAGTGCACTCACTTTGGCGACGCTGGGCGGCGCGCCGCAAACGTCGACGATTCGATTCGACGGGTTTTCGTGGTGGGGATATGTAAAGGTGCTGGCAGACGACAATATGGAAGGACGCGAAACTGGGAGCGAGGGTCTGCGTAAAGCGGAAGCGTACACCGTGGAGCAGTTGGAGAAATCGGGGCTGGAGCCCGCCGGCGAAAGGGGGTTCTATCAAACGGTGGAATTCGACCAAAGGCAGGTGGACGAAAAGAAATCGTTTGCCTGGCTGGTTCGCGACGGAGATACGGTCCCCTTGATTCTTGGCGATGACGCATACTTTTCGACCGCCGTCGACATGCCTTCGACGGAGGTGATAGCGCCATTAGTGTTCATCGGCTACGGACTGAACATTCCGGAGAAGAATGACGACGACTATGCGGGGCTGGACCTGAAAGGGAAAGTGGTGGTGTACATCAGTGGTTCTCCGGAGAGCATCCCTGCGGCTCTATCGGCGCATTCCCAGACTGCAATGGAGCGGGGAAAATCCTTGCGCGCAGCGGGGGCGGTTGGCCTGATCCGCATCTTGAATCCCGCGGGGATGGACGCGCCATGGGCTCGCATCGCGTTGAATCGAACGGCTCCGGCCATGCAACTTGCCGATCCGAAAATGCAGGATCTCGCCGGTATCAAGGTCGCTCTTACGTTCAACCCGGCACAGGCAGAGAAAGTTTTTGCAGGTTCAGGGCACACGTTTGCGGAACTGGCGGCGCTGGCCAAGGATCGCAAGCAGTTGCCGCGTTTTCCACTCGCGGTGGCTTTGAAAGCTTGCGCGGCCATTGAGAGCAAGACGATCCGATCGGATAACGTCATCGCAAAGCTGCCAGGAAGCGACCCTGTGTTGAGGAACGAGGTTGTTGTTCTCTCCGCGCACATCGATCACTTAGGGATCGGGGCGCCGATCAATGGAGACAAAATCTACAACGGTGCGATGGACAACGGATCGGGTAGCGCTTTATTGCTGGATATCGCGGCTCGCCTGAAGGCGCATCCGGAAAAGCTGCGACGATCCGTACTATTTGTATTTGTTACCGCGGAGGAAAAAGGCCTGCTTGGTTCTCGCTATTTCGCAGCGCATCCGACGGTCGATGCCCGATCGATTGCGGCGGACATCAACACGGATATGTTTCTACCGATTGTGCCGCTGAAGACGCTGCTGGTGCTGGGAATCGACGAGTCAACGTTGGGAGCACGCGCTGCGGCAATCGCGGACTCGGTGGGAGTGCATGCGATCCGGGATCCGATGCCGTTGCGCAATATTTTTATCCGCAGCGATCAGTACAGTTTTGTCCTGCACGGTGTTCCTTCCGTGATGATGAGCGTTTGGGCCGAACCGGGATCACCGCAGGAAAATGTCCTGGAGACCTGGCTCAGGACGCGCTATCACGCCCCATCGGACGACGTGAACCAACCGGTCGATTTGCAGTCCGCCGCGACCTTTGAAGAAATCGTACTGCGTCTGCTTGCGGATACCGCCAACACGGAAGAGCGGCCCCGGTGGAACAACGACTCGTTTTTCCGGCGCTACGCCGCGGCAGCAGACTAATGGCCCTTTCCTCCCTGAGCAAAATGAGGTTCTTGCGGCGAAGGGGGAAGCCCTTTAGTTACTGCGCGGCTCGCCAGTAGAAGCAAACCGCAGTCCAGCCAACTCCGACCCGGACGCGAGTACGTCACGAATCCGCTGCGCGTTCGGGCCAGCCTGCTGCTCCGCCGCTATAAAGGTGCGTAGCGCCTGCGTCAGGGTCGCTCCCTGTGGCAGACGGAAGATCCACGGAATATTGGTCGAGGTGAGCGCGCGATCCGTGGAAAGCGCCAGGACGGGTAGGAACGACTTCACCCCAAGCTGCTCGGCCAGATGGCATGAATCTCGATCCAGCGCAATTACACCGAGTGCATGCTGATCGAAAATCGCATTCACCAAGCCCGTCGATGCCTTGCCCCAAGAAACGTCTGAGGGCACAGCGATCAACTGAAAACGCAGGCCCCGCGCCCCGTCCAGCGCTGGCTGCACCTCTGAAGACTTAATAGCCTCCTCGGCATGGAGACCGAACACCACGATGCGCACTTCATTTGTGACAGAGTCCGGTAGAGGTGGGCCGAAGTAGGATACGCCATCTTCGCCGACGCGCGCGTAGGGTACAGGCACACCATTCGCTGGAGAACTCTCGGCGATCGGAGCGGTGGCCGGAACGGTCGACGAAGCTAGCGGCTGCACTGGCAAAGGATCCATGGAAGCCGGGCGATACTCGATCACCCCGCTATGCACCCGCGCCAGATACATCGGGGCCGTGTTTTTGCTGTTCGTGTCAAAGACCATGTGACCTGTCACGCCGTCGTATTCATACACTTGCGCCAACGCGTCCATGATACGCGCCTTGTTCAGGCCCGCCTCGTGGATCGAGTCCAGGAGCACATTCATCGCGTCGTAGGCCAGCGAGGCAAACTGTTCCGGCTTCTCGTGGTACTTCGCCGCATAGTCGCTGTTGAATTTCAGCCAGCGCGGGTCTGTGCGCGACGCATCGTAGGGAAAGACAGCCTCAAATCCCTCGGCCAAATCCCCGGCTTGCGCGATCAGATCGTCGCCAATCGTTCGATAGCTGCCGAAAACTCGCTGCTTCATGCCCAGTTCATGCATCTGCTTCAGGATCATCGCCGTCTGCGCCTCGTCGGTCCAAAGCACAATGCCATCCACGCGCGAGTCCTGGATGGACCGCAATTCACGCTGAAAGTCCGTGGTGCCGGCAGGGAACCGCTGTTCAATCGCTACCGGATGTCCCAGCCGCTGCGAGGCATCCTTGAACTTTGGTGAGCCAAATCGCCCGTAGCGATTGTTGATGCGCAGCAAGGCTACGTGCTTCAGCTTCAGCTCGTCATAGATGTGCCGTGCCAGTATATTCGCCTGCACGCGATCGTCCTGCAGATCGGAGAAGTACCATGGAATGAGCGTTTCTGGAATGGTTGGATCGGTCGAGGCTGAATTGACGATCGGTATTTCCGCGCGTAGGGCTACCCGTAGCAAAATGTGGGTTGACTCGCCGCTAATCGAGCCGAAAATGGCCCAGTCCTTATCGTCGTAAACCATTTTTACTGTCTGGTTGGACGCGGATCCCCAGATATCTTGGGTGGTCGGGCGGTTGTCGCCATAAACTGCCTTCGCTTGCCAGTTGTCATAGTCGTTGCGGGGCATCAGCTTGAAGGGCTTGCCGCAATATCCGCCGCGCGCATTCGCCTCTTCTATCGCGAGTTGCACGCCGTTCAGCATTCTCTGGCCAAAGAGCTGCTCGGGATTATTCTCGATCGGTCCTAGAAATCCGATGCGAATCTCCGTGAGGTCTTTCAAGTCAGGATCGGGAACATCCCGCGCCGCTCCCAAATAGACATTGGTCTGCGTGTAGTGATGGTAGTACGCCTCGGCAAACTTCGAGTACGGCTGCATATCCTTCGGCTCGTTGGCGTACGGCGTGACCGTGCGCTCAGGCCGCGGCTTTGGCGGATGGCTCCCACACGCGCTGGGATCAACTGCTTTCGCCGGTTCGGTGCCGTTCTGCGCAGCAACAGTGGAGGCCAGCATCAGAGTAAGCGTAGCGGCAACCAGCCATGCTCCTGTAGTCCTGCCCTCAATGCTAATACGCGAATTCATAAGCCAACCCTTTCTGTCATGCCGGCGCGTGGATTGTTTCTTGTGTGCCACTCAAAAAAATCTCTTTGCAGTGCTATTTCTGCCGAATTCCGTGACTCAGTCCCTTAGCTGTGGCGACCCAAACGTCATCGCCTTGAAAATCGATGCCAAGCATGTAGTTGTGCGCTGGAGCCGTTTCCACCGGAACCGGTGTAATCTTCCCGCTCGCGTCCCGGATATACATCTCTGGCTTGCCCGTGTCCAGGGCCGGCCTGTACACGGCCCAATTCACCCCGTCGTAATAGGCCAAGCCCTTGTCGGTGCAAAACCACGCGCGTCTAGCGTCCAGACCTTTCACCTGGTTGGTGAAGTTCGACGGCAGCCCGCTGTCCTTGGTCATAAAGTTCTGCCAGCTTCGCCCGTCGTAGTGACTGTCTCCAAAGTAAGTTGCCGCCCAGAGCGTATTGTCCACGTAACTCACCGACGTGGTGATCTTATGGATCAAACCCTGGTCCTTGAATAGCACAAGTTCGTTCTCGCCGTCGGGATCGGTATAGTCTTTCCAACGCCCGGTAGCCAGCGTGTATTCCAGGACGCCGCTGCCCCATACGGCGTAGTACACCTTGTCCGCGCCCACGCTCACTGCGTACGTCCAGATCTCCGCCATGGGTGTGTTGCGTTCGTTGTAGAGCGACCACTCGCCGGTGCGCGTATTCAACCGGCTTGCCCCCGCCGCCGTTGCCGTCCACACAAACTCGCCTTGCACTCCAACGCCGTAGACCACGTCATTCGACAGCCCCGAATTGAGCTGCGTATAGGTGTCAATCCTCCCCGCGGAGATGTGGCTTAAGCCGGCCATCGTGCCTACCCACAAATCACCTGTGCGCTTATCGGCCGCCAGCGAGAGCACCACACGGTGAGCCAGGCCATCCGCCGGAGTGAACACCTTCCACTTGCCGCCTTCGTACAAAGCCAGGCCGTCCTCCGTGCCTGCCCATACTCGGTCGCCGTCCACCAGCACGGCGAAGACATGGTTGTTTGGCAAGCCATTCATTGTCGAAAAGTTCTCCCATCGAAAACGCGGCATCGCGATTGCCACGGTCTTCGCCGCATTCGTCTTCCCCTTATGCTTCACGGTGGTGGACTTTCCTGCCGTGGCCAGCGGCAGAGTCACAAAAAGAAGTGCCAGCAAAATGGGCAGTTTCATAGCGTCCTCAAATATTGAATCAGGTCGTTGAGTTCATCCTTGGTCAGATCGTTTGTCGCCCCATGCTGTTCGTGCGGATTGAAAACCGTCCAGATCTCTTCCAACGAGCGTGCGGATTCGTCATGCAAGTAGGGTGCGGTCAGCGCAATGTTTACCAGTTGCGGCGTGTCAAAGACCGGCGAGCGATCCGTCCACTTGCCCGTGCCCACATTAAACTGCTTCTGGTTAGTGTGTTTCGGCCCACTGTGGCAATACCCGCACTGATTCCCCTCCGGGATCGCCTTGCCGAATTTATTCATCTTGCGGTCGAAGATAGCCTTGCCTCGCTCCTGGGCCGCGGTCAGCTGCCCATCCGGCAGCCGGAAACGATTCGGTCTGGGGGGCAGGCTGTAAATGTAGTCCACTAAATCGGCGAGTTCGTTTGGCGTGTAACTCTGCGAGCGGTAAAAATACATTTCTGTCCGCGACCCGCACTCCGCCGACATGCTCGCATTCCCTCCATTCCACTTGAAGGGTTCCGTGCCGGAAAGGTCTTCGATTAGCCTGTTATCGACAATGTCTTTGCCAAACCCATCCGGCTCCAGGTCCCATGTCAGGCCGTCAAACGTCGAATCGATGTGGCAATTTGCGCAGCTGAACTGCCCCTGAAATGCATAGCGCGATGTAGTGAAGAGTTGCTCCCCGCGCCGCAACGCGCTGATGTTTTTCGGGCCACCCAGATCGAGCGTTCCCACCGATTTGTTGCTCGCCGTGTCAATCACGCTCAGCGTGTCATCCATGCGGTTTGCCACGTAGAGCCGCTTGCCGTCTGGGCTCATCGCCACGCCTCGCGGGTTCTTTCCCACCGCGATCCGCGCCATAACGTAATTCGCCGAGGCCGACAAATCGTTCACGAACGGCTTCCGGCGGCTGTGGGCGAAGGTCAGAAGGCGTTTCGTGTCAATCACGGTGACAACATCCGAGCCCGAAGCTGTCACGAAGATGCGCGACTTATCCGGGGCAATGGCCACGCCGTACTGCAGCGAGTAGTAATGTTCCAGTTCGTCCAGGGGCACTTCGATCGTTCCGCCCGCATCTGCGCCAAAGACCGTCAGCGAATGCCCAAAAGCCCAACCATGTTCGACGTGTGCCAGAGGCACCAGGTTCTTCGGACGCATCTGTGCGGCAACTCCCAGCCGTCCGTCTGTCGAAACAGCCACATGAAACATCCCGGCAACGCCGTCGAGCAGTATTCGCTCCACCACTGTTTCGCGCGCCGTGTCGATCACCGTGACTTCCGACTGCGGTACGGTGCGCTGTGCGCCGATCCGTGGATACACATGCGAGCAATACACGCGGCTTCCGTCCGCGGACATCGCCAAGTAGCTCGCTCCGGGTCCTGCCATCAGTCGCTTTCGTTCTACTCCAGTTGCAATGTCGATTACCGAAACATCGCTGCTGATGCGATTCGCGACGTATAGCGTTTTCCCCGTACGGTCCACCACTACGCTATACGGCTCGGCCCCCGTCGTAATTGCGCGCGTGACCGCATTGGTAGTGGTGTCGACCACCGATACCGTGTCATCCCACGAATTCGTGACAAAAACCTGCCGCCCGTCAGGAGAAACCGCAGCCGTTCTCGGAACATGGCCCACGCGAATTCGTTGCAGCACCGCGCCGTCTTTCGCGTTCAACACCAGCAGTTGATCGCTACGCTCGCACACCACGTAGAGCAGTCGCCCGTCCGGTGAGAACGCCATCTCCGACGGCGAAAGGTATTGGTCGTTGCCGCCCGGACCGTTGGCCTGCACGTGCGGTAGAGCAACCGATAGAAGTGACATCGCTACCGCTGCGGCAACGAGAGTCAGGGCAGTTCCCGATCCGCGCTTCACTTTGCTTCCTCCACCGTCAGCACTCCGTCAATCTTTGGATCCTCAATCGTCTGTTCCTTGCCACTCGGCCAACGAATCACGAGTTTGTTCACTTTTGTCGCGACACCCAGGCCAAAGTGAATCCGCCCATCATCCTGCGATAAGTACCCTGATCCCGCGGAGCGCTCGGCCACCTGCGTGCGACCGCCCGCGGTCAATTCGAGATGTGCGCCCAGGCCGTCGCGATTGCTCTTCGTGCCCTTCAGTTTGATGGCGATCCAGTGGTTCGCCGACTGGGTCACGTTATGAAGCAGCGTGCCTTCGGCGTTCAGGTTCACCATGTAAGCGTCGATCTTGCCGTCGTTGTCGTAGTCCCCAAAGCAGCCCCCGCGCGCCACGGTTTTCACGTCCAGCACCGCGCCGCCCTGCCGCGAGACGTCTTCGAATGCGCCACCGCCAAGATTCCGAAAGAGCGACTGCTCCTGCGGAACCATGTTGATGAGTCCGCCGTGAAACGCCAGGATGTCCAGCCAGCCATCGTTGTCGAAATCGTAGACGCCCGTCGCCCAGCTTGTGTACTGCGCCTGCGCCTCCGCTAGCCCGGACGCAGCCGACACGTCTTCAAATCGCCCTTTGCCCGTGTTATGCATCAGCCGGTTGTATTTCGAATCTGTCACCCACAGGTCGAGTCTTCCGTCCCCGTCCACATCCGCAAACACCGGGCCCATGGAAGAAGTCGCCTCGCCGTTCTGGCCATAGGCAACTTCCTGGTCTGTCGCGATCTCCGTGAAGGTCCCGTTGTGATTATTGTGAAAGAGGAAATTCTGCGTCTTATCGTTCGAAACATAGATATCCGGCCACCCGTCTCCATCAAAGTCCGCCGCCGTCACGCCCATCGTCCGGCCGATGAAGGCGCCAATGCCGCTTTTTTCGCTCACGTCGGTAAAGGTGCCGTTGCAATTGTTGTGGTAGAGCACGTTGGTGTCGCCTTCATAGTCCAGCGGCCCCGGGTAGTTATCCGCGGCATAATAATTGTGGTAGGTCGGGTCAAATTTCACATATCGCCCTATGAACAAATCGACGCAACCGTCTTTGTCATAGTCCAGCCAAGTCGAGCTGATGGACCAACGGTCCACCTTGATGTCGGCCTTTGCCGTCACGTCGGTAAAAGTCCCGTTGCCGTTGTTGTGGTAGAGCACGACTTTACCGTAGCCCGTCACCAGCAAGTCCACGAAACCGTCGTTGTCATAGTCCGCCGCCGTCACCGCAATCGAATACATATCCGGGGCAACTCCAGCCTTGTCCGTCACGTCGGTAAAGGTGCCATCGCCGTTGTTGCGATACAGATGGTTGTGCGGCGGCGGGTCCGGCTTCACCTTCATCGGATGCGGGTGCATGTTGTCTTCAAGCGGCTTTCCACTCACCACATATAAGTCGAGCAAGCCGTCGTTGTTGTAGTCGAACCAGACACATCCGCCGCCAGTTGCCTCCAGCAGCGAGCCCAGAGCCTGCGAACCCATGCTGTGAGTGAAGTGAATCCCCGAGGCATCGGTGGCGTCGTCAAAACGAATCGGCACTGGCTTCGCTGGCGGGACCGGCGGACGCTTTGGCGCGGCTGGCGCGGCTTCAGTCTGCGAAAGTGGCGGGCTCTGTTGTGCAGGCTGCGCGGCTTCCGCCTGTGCGGCCGGCATCGCCAGCAGTATCAATCCAAGCAGCGGAACGAGCATTTCAATTCCCTCCTTTAGCCGCTTCGGCGGGCGCGCCAGTCAGGTCTGCGGGTGTCGTTGTGCGCAGTAGCACTCCTGGCACCGCGTTGTCCGGCGCGCGCTCAGGTCCTGCGTGGCAACCTACGCAGATGCGCTGCTCCCCGCTGCGCGCCCACATCCACGCATTTTCTTTGCGCACCACGTTCCCTTGCGCGCCCAACAATTCAAACTTCAAGGGACTGTCGCCCGGCGCTTGCACAAAGAACGAGCCGTCCTTCTCGACCGGAGCCGTGCCCAGCACCTTCACCTTGCCACTCGCGTCCAGCGTCGAGACGCGCACAGCGGCCACCGTACCACGCGGAGTTTCCCCATCTCGCGAGATGTAGCTGTTCAGCGCCAACAGGTTCGTCGTCGTCCAATCGTGCAGCGCGGTCGGGAAGCGGTTCGCCACCGGGCGCGGAGCGATCAGCGCTGGCTCGACGAGGCTCTCGCCCGGTTCCTGTGCCACCGTTGTCAGCGTATGCGTGCCTGGTGTCCATAGCTTAAGCGCATAGGGTTGCTTGGTCGCGTTCTTCCCTCCGGTTTGAGCTGGCCGAAACGAGAGGATCAGCGCGCCTGTCTCCGTTTCCGCGATGCCGCCCGCGTAGTCGCCCTCAGGAGCATTCAGCGTTACCTCGTGTCCAAGAGGAGAGGTAAACCTTCCCAGTCCGTGCCCGCTGGCAAAGACAATGTCGCCTGTGGCCACCTGTGTTCCGTTCGAGCGCGCATGACCGTGGTCGCAGCGATAGGCTTCCACGCCGCTCCCATCCGGGTACACGGTGTAGATCTCTGGCTGCCCGGCACTACCGAGAGGGAAACTGGACTCGAAGAGCACCCTGCCATCGTGCAGCACATACGTGGGAACGAAATTCCCGGGCGCGTAGCTCAGGCGCAGCGGCTTGCCGCTTCCATCGAGCGCCGCCGCTTCCAGAACAAACCGGCCGGCCGTCTTCCGCGCGTAGACAATACGTCCATCCGGCAGGTACATCGGCCGGATGCAGTCTTCCTCGCAGGAAGTCACCCGGTGCGGCTCGCCTCCGCTCAGGGCCACCTCATACACTTGCCAAGGATCGCCCGGCTTCTCTTTTCCAGAAAATAGGACTGAAGTGCTTTCAAAGTTCAGGTTCGGATCGACCGCAGCTGCAAAGTCGGAAACTAGCGGGTGGGATTCGTTGCCATTCTTGACAATGATAGAGCCACCCTGGGGAAACCTCTCTGCGCCCTGAATCCAGGCGCCGGGAGAATACAAGGGAGTGCGAGAAAACAGCAATGAAGCGCGATCTTTTGCGCCAGCGGCGTCCGTTTTTGCGCTCACAACGAGCGTCAAGAGACGCGTCGCCTGCAGTGCGGCGCACCCCAGCGCCAGCTGAAATATGAATCTGGAAACGGCTGGCTTCCTCATAAACGTGGAATCCTCTTCAGCGCCTGATTCACTGCGTCGTGGCTTTCATCACACACTTGTCGTTTGCTCTTACGCGCACGCAAAAGAAGATCGCCCTGAAGATGCAGGGCACGAATGAAGACTCCGAGAAAGAAAGTGCCACGCGCCGCTGCCCGTGAAGCCAGCGCAGTTGGCCGAGCCATATTCGGGTAGCGCCAGCGGCACAAGAAAAAGACTTGGGCAAGATCGTGCCGTGATGATTGCTTCCTCCCGAAAAACGCGTGCAGAGCAAAACGTGGATTTCCGGGAGTCAAGGAGCGAGAAAGTCATGCAAAACAAGGCAGGATTGAAACCCGGTTCTAGGCGACACTAACTCTCGAGGAAACAGCCAGCAATAGTTGAAAAGCACTAGAAGGCGCCTGTCTCACCAGAATACTGAGCACGAGAAGAGCAAAGAGCGAAGACAAGCAGTCGGATTCCACGGCCGAGAAAATGGAGCTCAAGCATCACAAAAGTTGTTTTTTGGAATTGTGTTGTTCAATCTTTCGATCCCCCGCGTCCCTACCAGCTTTTTTTAACTCCATAGGACGTGCGAAATCCGTGAGGCAGCAATAAGAGCGGGAAGCCTTGGTAGGTTAGGGCACGAAACTTCCTGAAGATGTCAAATGGGTCCAAGGTGCACCTCCAGAGAGCACGGAGAAGCACGTTAAACTGCTCTGAAGTTCGCTTCATAAGCGTCTTGTGGGGGATTTTCAAAATAGCTTCTAGTGTTTTTGGGTTATTGCGCACTAAAGGCATCTCCTGATATCGCTACTTAAACTGAGCGGGAGTGCGCAGCACTTCGTGCCACCCCGAGACTCCGCACAGAAGCGCACTCCCTCTCACTGAAGTCCCGATTCGTTTTTGCTTTTAGCGGCGCAGCCAGTTTTTGTTCGGGATCACCATCCAGAGTGGAGAGGGCGAGGGGCTGCATCATTGGAGACGCGCCACTCGCGACGGTTCTGGAGTTCTCAATCGGTCGGCAGGAATCCAAGCAGGCTATCTGCCCCCGCTTTATTGCAGAGGTACTCTCTCGTTAAAGCGTTGCGCCCAAACCACCCAGCACGCGCGGAGGAGATGGCGCGGAGCTGGTGTTAGCTGCTGAAGTTTAAAAAAAAGGAAATTCGTTTTCAAGCGGAGGAAAGCTGGTGGATCGTATGGGAGAGATACTCGCAACCCCCTGCCACAAGGAAGATGGGCAACCTCACGATGGGGCGCAAGCGCCCCATCGTGCAACGGGAGAGGCAAACGCGTCGTATAGACGCTTTTCGGGGCGGGACATGTTTGCGCTTTATCCTGGCCTGAAAGAGGAGCGCGATGGCGAGGGCTCATTCGAGGCCGAAAACGCAGCCTTGACAGACCGTCTGTCCAAGTGGATGCGCAGTGGCAAACCGGGCTTCACCTTGCGTGACCAGCAGTTGAGCCCGGGAGCCTGGACCTTGATGCGATCAACCCGGCCGGGCGATGGGCTGCTCTCCTGGACGCGCATCTGTGCCAGAACGCCGGCGGAACTGGGCGTGGAACCATATACGGAAACGCTGGAAGAGATGTCCCAAACGGTCAAGTCCGCCGCGCGATTCTACGGCGCCGGTTCGGTGGGTATTGCCCCAATGCGAGAGGTGTACGTAAACCAAAAAGAGGGAGAGCGAGAGATTGTCTTCGAGGATACGGAACTCCCCGCAGTCACGGAAAACAAATTCGTGATTCCTCGGAAGATGCGATGGGTAGTGGCAATTGCAATCCCCATGGACCTAAGCCTGCTCTCGCAGTCACCAACGGCCATCGGAGAAGCGGCCACTTCACTGGGGTATAGCCAGAGCGCATTGGTGGTGGCGTCGCTTGCGGAATTCATCCGCGGACTCGGATACCAAGCCGTCCCCAGCATTAACGACACGGCGCAGAGCATACCCTTCGCCATCGATGCCGGGCTGGGGGAATTGAGCCGGTTGAACAAACTGGTGACGCCGGAATTTGGCGCGGCGGTGAGATTGTGTAAAGTGTTCACCGACATGCCGATGGCGTGCGACTCGCCCATACGGTTTGGCGTGGAAGACCTGTGCCGGCAGTGCAAACAATGCGCGGAGGCCTGTCCATCGCGCGCCCTGTCATTTGACGACGAGCCCAGCTTCAACACGCGCGGCCCATGGAACAATTCAGGGCATAAAGCCTGGTTCGAAGATTCCTACAAATGCTTCTCGTACTGGCGGAAAGTGGGCAATGGATGCGCGATCTGCATGGCGAGCTGCCCCTACACGAAAACCGTAAATGCCAGATCCCGCGATTATGCCCATCTGCAAAATCCAGATCAGTGGTGGAGCCTGCCCGCGATTACACCAAACCATAGAAAAAACAGATGACAGACGTGGCGCTCAGGCCGGCGCTTGTAGTTCACCGCCAGTGAATTCCCAGCTTCGGCAAAGGCCGACTTCAAATAGCAGTTCATGTCCGGCTACGACGGCAGTTGCGTAACCCAACTGCCGCCGACGGTGCAAACTTTGACTCCGCGTGTGGACCTCAATAACGCCGCCCACCATCGGTCAAAAAGAAAATTTTGCCGCTAATTGGAATGCTCGTGGGCCTCCAGAGCCAAACACTCCGCCCGCCTGACTGACCGGAGTGCCAAACGCCGAGGAATGACCAGGATTGTTGCTGTCGGGTACCAGGGCGTTGAAGAACCCTGAGTAATTATTCTTACTCGTCCCCAGGATGTTGGTTTTGTTGAAGAGATTGAAGGCTTCGCCGATAATTTGCAGATTGCATCGTTCGCCCAGGCGAATGTCCTTGGAGAGGCGCATATCGAAGGAATTGAAAGTGTCGTCGAAACGGGCGTTCGGAGAAACCATAGGAAATGGGGTGCCCAAACTGCCATTTACATCCCCGGCGTTATTTAGTTGCGTCAGGAAAGCGTTCAACTCCGCTCCAGTGTGAAATTGACGGCCTCCGACATTGCGCCCCAGCTCCGGAACTCGCATGCCGCTGCCATCGCCCAGCAAAATATCCATTGGAACTCCTGACCCGTAGGTCCAAAGCGGAGAGAAACGTAGACCCAGAGGCAGGTCCACGGTTCCCTGCAGTACCAACCGGTGCCGTTGATCGTTCGGCGTCGGCCCATATTCCCTGCGCAGATCTGTGGGATCCACGGGCGGATAGCCAAATGGGACTTGATCGTAATTCGCGTAGTTCAACGCCTTTGAGAGTGTGTAAGCGCCGTGGAACTGGAAGCGCTGGGCAAAGCGGTGGTCCACGGTAAGCCAGAGCGCATCGTAGTGCGTGTTCACCGTGGACTGAAGGTCCGTCACAGTCTCCGGGCCGCCCGAAGCGGGATTAAATACAGAACCTAGCGGCACTCCCATGATGAAGTGCGTACCGAGGTCGTGAATGCCGTCCACCTTCACGATCCAGTTTTTTGCGAACTGGCGCTGGATTCCGAGGTTGAACTGCTGCACCATCGGATTCCGAATATCGTTGTCGATTAGGTCCATGCCTTCCGACGCCCCGCCCGCTCCGGGGATAATTGGGCCACTAAACGGATTGGAAAGAGTTGGCGCACCCGGCAGAAAGTTGCCGTTTGCATCCAGGAAACTTACATTGCCCTCGGTAACGTTGATGGGCAGTGCGCGGCCATCGAAACCGCGCTCGAGTGATTCGACCTCCAGAGTGATTCGGTCGTAATAAATGCCGTAACCGCCATGAAGGCTCAATTGGCCGTTTCTTGTTGCCCAGTTGAAACCGATGCGCGGACCGAAATCGTGCCAATCCTTATGCCGCGTGCCGTGCAGGAACGGCAGCAGAATGGGATTGATTTGGCTGTAGTGTCCGACATCGTTCACGTCGCTATCAATCTCGTAGCGCAGCCCGAGATTCAAGGTAAACTGGCGGTGGATCCGCCAGTCGTCCTGAAAATATGCTGCGGTGTGATTATTGTCCACATTCGGAATAACAAGGTCTTTGTTGGGAGTGCCGCTGCGAATCGCCACCGCGAACAGCAGGTCTTGGTCATTGATCTCGCCGTCACCATTACGATCCTGATCGGCAAAATCTTGAACGAATTCAATGGCGCCGCTGCGAAATACGCCTAAATCAAAATCAGCGCCAATGCGCTGGAACTGGCCGCCGAAATGAAAGTTATGGCTGCCGTATGTCCAATCTATCCCCTCATCCCATTGGAACCGTTTTTGGCGGGTGAGCTGGGGCGAGTCATAGGTAGCGCCATCAGCCACACTAGGAAAATCAAGTTCCGGTCCGGGGGCCACTGGGTCGATAGTGTTTATGAAGTTGTTGAAACTGAAGCTGGCCCGGTTTAGCAGAGAAGGACTGAGTATGCGTGTCCAAGACGCTTGGAAGGTTTGAAAATTGTTGCGCGAGTCCTGGCGCTGTGTACTCGAACCAATCGGCTGGTCCGAGAGGAAGGGCGTGATACCGGTTGCATCCTGGCGTTCAATGCCATAGTGGAAGGTAAGACTGTCCCGGTTGGAAACCTGCCAATCGCCACGGAGCGTGCCCATCGGATCAGTCAATGGCTCCGGCGCAAAACTGTTGGAGATCGTTCCTCCTCCGCCCGTGGCATTGGGGTGGCGAGTCGCGACCAGCAAGCCGCCTAATTCATCGCGATACTCAAAGGCTCCAAACCACCATGCCTTGTCTTTGACCAATGGACCGCCGAGGGCGCCGTCATACTGCTGCCTGCGAAAGGGCGGCATGGCGCCCCCAGTGGAAGATGCATCGAAGGTCGCGGGCAGCGCCTGCAGGCTTTTGTCACGTTCGTAGATGGAGGCCGACCCGTGCAGGGAATTGCCGCCTGACTTGGTAACCACATTCACTACCGTGGAACCGGAGCGTCCCAATTCCGCGGAAAAGCGGTTGGTGGCGACTTGGAACTCTTGGACGGCATCCTCGGGGACATTTAGCAACATACCGCCAACAACGTCATCGTTGTCGTCCATGCCGTCAATGCTTACATTGCCGCCGCGTCCCAGTTGACCAGCGGAGGAAATCACTACTGTGTTCTGCTTGGTGGGGTCGAAGTTGGGAGCGATCGAGTTCCCCGGCATCAGCAGGGCCAGTTCCAGGAAGTTGCGCCCATTCAGCGGCAGGTTATCAATCTGCTGCGAATTGACGACACCATCCACGGTGGACGAGATGGTATTCACGCTCTGATTTCCAAGGTCCTTCACTTCGACCGTGGTCTTTTGCAGTTCAACGCTGAGCACCGCGTTTAGCCTTGCCTGCTGGCCCACTTCCAGGGATATGACTGAGCGATACGCGGCGAACCCGCTCGCTTGAACACGAACTTCATAATCTCCGGGGACGAGGTCATTGAATACAAAAAAACCGGCATTGTTTGTGGTCGTGCCGCGTTCGATGCCCGTCGCATTGTGACGTGCACTCACATGTGCACCTATCACTACCGCACCCTGCGGGTCGGTGACTTGACCATTCAGGATCGCAGTTCCCAGCTCTTGTGCCCTGGCCGTGGGCATGGCCAGAAGCGTGCCCAAGAGTGTCAAAGCAATTGCTTGTACCAGCACACACGTTTGCCGCAGTCGCATAGAAGCTCCCCGGATTAAAAGTAACAGCAACAAATAAGCGAGACTGAAAAAGAAGACAATAATGCAAAACGACTACGCGTTTTCAAAAATGCGTCAAATAGCGGTTCGCCGGGATTCTAACGGGCGGCGCAACCGAGATCGCTGATGTTTTTCTACTATTGTTTTTTTGGGCGTTCACCGTTATTAAGGTGCTTTCGACCGGGCACCGCGAATCGGCGGAAGATTTCTTGCGCAGTTCCAATGCTTCGAGCGGCAGACCGCGAAATGGGTAAAAGCTTGGCTAAGGAAGAGCGCCTCCGTGAGGGACACCAAGAATCACGAACAACCGCGCGAGCGTGAAGGAGGATTCGCATGGCACATATCTCGTTGATGGAAGGATTGCCCGGAATTCGTGGCCCAATGACGTTCAGTCCCGATACGACGAAGCCGTTGTGTGACCTGGTTCAAGTGTTGCTCACTGGCCCGCACACTCTCACTCCCGCCGAGCGCGAGATGATCGCGACCTACGTTTCGTCGCAGAACGATTGTTATTACTGCCAGCATTGCCATGGCTCGACTGCGGCCCAACATCTTGGCGGCACTCCGGCCGAATATGATTTCATCCAGCAGATGAAAGAAGACTTCGAATCAACAGCACTCTCCGGCAAGATGAAAGCTTTGTTAAATATTGCCGGAAAGGTCCAGCAGGGCGGGAAGCTGGTGACAGGTGCTGATGTCGAGCGAGCGCGGCGAGAAGGCGCCAGCGACAAGGAAATCCATGACACGGTTTTGATCGCCGCTGCGTTCTGCATGTTCAATCGTTACGTGGACGGTCTGGCGACGTGGCAGCCGCACGATGCCGAAATCTATCGCGAAATTGGGCAGCAGACGGCACAACTGGGATACGTGGGCCGGGATTACAAGAAGCAATTTGCCGCCAAACAAGGCAATTCAAATGGCTAACAAGCTCTTAAGGCACATATAAATCCTCCTGAAGGAATTCCCGGAGTCCTCGGACCGATGGGGTTCCCGAATCTTTGCAGAGGTCATTCGCGGCCGAAGTCCTTGGGCACGGTGATATCGGCAGCCTTGATATCGGTGGGGATAAACGAGCGATCCAGGAAGTCTTTCAACTCGATGGGCTTTTCCAGAATGCCAGCCTTCAACGCCATGTCCCTGATCTTCAGCATTTCCTGATCGGTGGGAGTCAACATTCGATAGCTGACGCGATCCGGCGGTTCCGTCAGCACGAAACGCAGGAGCGCCTCGTCCTGCCAGAAGTATGGGGCGACGAGTTTGGCGGCTTCCACACGATGGGTTTCGGCCCACTCGCCGCTCTCGGCGATGCCGCGAACCAGATCGCGAACCACCGCGGGACGCTCCCGGATCAACCTTTCGTGCACCACCAGCACACAGGAAATGAAGTGAGGCCAGATATCCTTCGCGAAATAGAGCACGCGGCCGCTGCCATCCAGTTCCGCACGGGCAGCATGGGGCTCTCCGACGAAGTAGGCATCAATGGCCTTAGCGGCGAGCGCGCCGGGCATGTCAGGCGGCGGCAGTTCGACAAATCTGATTTCATCCGGCCTGACGCCCTGATCCTCCATCAGCTTGTGGATTACAAGGTTTTGATTACTGTACTTGCTGGGGATGGCGAAGGTTTTTCCGCGAAGATCACGCAGACTGGTGGCGGGAAGATCCTTGCGTACCATGACCGTGGAGCCGTCTCGATGGCCGAGGTAAAGAATTTTCACCGGTAAGCCCTGCTCGCGCAGTTTCATGGCAAGCGGGGCGATCATGAAAGCCGCTTCCAGCCTTCCCGCCTTCATGGATTCAGCCATCGTGGGAAAATCCATAAAGAGTTGCGAATCGAAACGGGTGGTGGAACTGGTCTGTGTAGCAAAACTCGTCACCGGGCATGTCAGATGGCAAGTCACCGGCAGATAACCCACGATGAGACTCTCGCGGGGCCCGTGGCCGCGATCCCTGGCGGAGCCTTCACGCTGCCACGGTTTGTACCGCAGCAGGCCAAGAATAGCGAGGAACACAGCAGCACCCAGGATCCATCGTGCCGCAGATGAGCGAAACATTTAGACCTCTCCTTGTTCAATCCGGCAGCCTCGAATCCAAGCGCTTCCGTCCCGCCGCTCCTGAAAGCTTCCCGGCGTGATGAGAATTGCGGACCAGCTCGGCTGCCTTGTCATGGGATACCGTGACTATCCTCCGCATCATGTTCAATGCCAAGTTCGGTAAGAATGATCCGGGTGGCGCTCACAACTTCCGGGTGGGCGAGAGAGCGAGGACGAGCTGTGCGAATTTTGAGTTCGCGGCAAATTTGGGCTGGACGTCCGGTGAGCACGATTACGCGGTCGGCAAGCTGTGTGGCCTCCTCGATGTCATGCGTGACGAGCACCACGGTTCGAGGCAGCTCGCGCAGCAAGCGCGCCAGTTCCTGGCGCATGCGCAGCCGCGCCAGATAGTCCAGTGAAGAAAAAGGTTCATCCATGAGCAGGATGTCCGAATCACCCGACAGGGCGCGAGCCAGTTCCACGCGTTGGCGCATCCCGCCGGAGAGCTGGTGGGGATAATAGCGCTCGAAACCCTTGAGCTCGATCAGTCGAATCATGCCTTCAATCTGCCGCTGGCGTTCGTTCTCGTCGCGGAGATGGCGTAGCCCCAAGGCAATGTTTTGCGCGACCGTCTTCCAGGGAAACAAGCCGTCCACCTGATAAACCATGCGTACCTGTCCATGACGCTCGACCACGCCGGAGGAGGGCTGGTCATATCCTGACAGCAGGTTGAGCAAGGTAGTCTTGCCGCAGCCCGACGGACCCACAACGGCGACAAACTCCCCCCGTTCAATGTTGATGGAGATCTCACGCAGAACTTCCACATCGCCAAACCAGCGAGACACACTGGTGAGTTGCAACGGTCTACTGCTCAGCGAAGTAAGCGCCGTCAACGCAATAGGCGCGCGGCGCGTTTCCGATCCTGGAGGCTCGATTTGCGTGTCGCCCTACCTTTCGTATCCCCAGCGAACGCTGGGGATTTTGGTTAGACGCACGAGGACCCAGTCAATGGCCACGCCGATCAGGCCGATCGTAATCATTTCCACCAGGAGCAAGTCAATGCGCAAGCCGTTGCGGGCATCCATCACCGCAAAGCCCAGCCCATCACGGCCGGCCACCATTTCCGCGGCTACAACCACCAGCCAGGCGAGTCCCGCAGTGACGCGCAAGGTGGTAATCACCTGGGGCATGATGGCAGGCAGGGTTACGTGAACCAGTTTTTCAAAACCGCGCAAACCATAATCGTGTGCAACGCGCAAATAGACCGCGGGAATGCCCGCAACGGCTGCCATGGTGGCAAGCACAACCGGAAACAACGCCGCCAGAAAAATGAGGAAGATAGTCGACGCATCACCCACTCCGAACCACAGGATGGCAAACGGTATCCAGGCAAGCGGAGAAAGATTGCGGAAGAAGTTGGCAATCGGCAGGAGTGCTAAGCGCGGCGTGAGCTTCTGCCCCAGCCAAAGCCCCGTGGGAATTCCCAGGGCGACGGCAATCAAAAATCCGCAAGTCACGCGAAAAAGGGAGACGATCACATCGGTGGCCAATCGCCCCGTGCGTATCTCAACCTTAAAGGCGCGGACCACGGCGAGCGGAGAGGGGAAGGCGCTGGCATGAAACACTCCGGCAACCCATACCAAATACCAGACGACAACCAGGGCTGCGACCAGAACCAGCGGAAGGGCAACCGACTTGACGATGTTCTGCTTGTCTGTCATCACTCATAATCCGGATGCAAGGGCCAGCCAAAGCTGATTCTTCTCCCTTGCAGCTCGGCTGCCAGCGTCAGTTCAAACGAGAAGAGGGGAGTCCCACGTCCAGAGTGTGCAACATTTACACCACGCCCGGCAGAACAGTTACCGCCCGCCGGGCTATTGGTGTGCGGGTTGATGAGCGAACCCAGTGACATCTCCAGTTCGATTACCTCTTGAGCAGCGCCAGGATTTCCCGCTGATTCTTAAGGATGACATCCAGACTTTTCTGATTCTTTTTAATGACTGTCTGGTTCTCCACGATAATCTTCTGGGTGTTCCTGATAGCCTGCTGGTTGTCCTCGATTGTGTCCTGGTTGGCCAGAATGGCTGTTTGGTTCTTAAGAATATGCTTCTGATTGGCAACAACGTCGTGTTCTGACAAGGTAAAGCTCCTTTGAGTTGAGTTAGAATTTAATTCGCGGTTTCCCTTTTGGAGTTTCCACGAAATGATTAAAGCCTTTCCGCCGGCGGCACGCCTGTACCAAATTACTCACCTGGCGAAAATCCACCCTCTTGCGTAGTGCGCCCCGGGCGTCTTCGGCTGGCGACTAGCACCCCCAGGTTTGAAACGGAGAAGGGAACGAGAAATGTTAGAGCCCCTTTTATCCAGACCGCAGCTGTGGCGTGGCCGAGAAGCACTTCATCCAAGTGGTTGATGGCAAAGAGCAATGAGCCGAAGATGAGCGCGATTCGAACTGTCCGCTTGAGGTACGGAGGATAAGCAATCACACGAAACGCTTCATGCCAGTTCGTCCAATTGGGGCAACCTTGTCTCGGCGCTGCCTCTGGCATCACGACCGTGCTTGGGCGCGGGCCAAGCAAGACTTCGATTATTTCCACTTGCCCCCCTTGCTGGGACTTCCTCCTTACACGCCGCACTTGGCGATAAAACTCCGACGATGACCCAAAACCTGGACCTATGAGTGGTTGAAGTTCGCAAAGTCATCATCACTACGGAGTGAACGGGCAGCCTATATGAGGCATCCCGAAAGGTCAATAATGTAAACCAACTACTCGACTCAGAAGAAAGTGCTAGCCCGCAATCGTATCGGCAGTGGCGCAGCTTGAGCGAGAATTGATTCGAGAGCGCATAAGTGCCGAAATTCGAAGTGCGCGAGCGAATGGCAAGAACTTCGGGCGCCCGAAGAGTGCAGTAGACCGTGAACGGATTCCGGGGTTAAGGCACAAGGCCAAAACCTTCGACAAATCGCCGCGAGCTTCGGGGACGGCTATGGAACCATCCGTGCTCAGCGCCGGAACGGGTATGCCAAACAGGCACAATAAATGCGCTGCGAAAGGCCTCCAATTGAGGGCACTTAGCAAACAGAGTTTCTGAGAGCGGAAGGTCGCAATCTTGCGCTCGCAGAGTTTCATGGAAACGGATTCGCGCAGCATGCACTAGTTCTTTTGCAGTATTGACCTCTTCCCGTCAGATCATCAATCTAGTTCCACATCTAATCGCTCCCAGGACAGAAATTCTGGATTCCCTTTCCGGGGTGGAAAATGAAAATATTAGAGAAGTCTGCGTCATTTCTGCTGTTCGTGTGCCTTCTGGCATGTGCGCCGTCATTTGGCCAGAGCAACTATGGAGTAATTTCGGGTGCGGTGAAGGACCCGCAGCATTTGCCCGTGGTTGGGGCCGCGGTCCAGCTCACGGCCGCGAGTACGGGCACGGTCCGGCGCGTGGTGACCAATCAAGAAGGATTGTTTGAAGCGCCGGCACTTCTGCCGGACGAATACGCGTTGAAGACGGAGGCGAGTGGATTTGCCATTGCCACGCAATCGCTGCGCCTGGAAGTTGGACAGAAGTTGGCCGTGGAAATCGTCCTGGCTGTAGGCGAAGTGAAGGAAGGTGTGAACGTCACGGCGGCGAGTGATGTGCTGCGCACGACGGACGCGAGCGTAGGCGAAGTGGTCGAGCCGCAATCGGTTCGCGAGCTGCCCCTGAATGGGCGCATGCTGATTGACCTGGTGCTCACGGTGCCGGGCACGCATGTCGGTTTTGGTGCGCAAACGGGATCCACGAACCCGCTTTACTGGCGGCCCGGCGAACGCTCCGCCGTGGTTGTGGGCGGCGCCCGGCCCAACGCAAACTTCTTCTTGCTGGACGGCGCCACCAATACAGACCCCACCTTCAACACGCAGAATTTCAGTCCATCGCCGGACGCCGTGAAGGAATTCCAAGTGGAAACCAGCAGCTATACGGCGGATATGGGCGGTGCGGGCGGCGGGCAGATCAACATTGTGACGCACTCCGGCTCGAACCAATTCCACGGAACACTTTACGAATTCCTCCGCAATGGCGCGATGGACGCGAGCACTTTCGGGTCCATGGGGAACAATCACCTGGTGCAAAATAATTATGGCGGGTCCTTCGGCGGGCCGCTGATCCGCAAGAACACTTTCTTCTTCCTCAATTTCGAGGGGTTGCGGCTGGCGCAGGCGGATGCGCAGATTCTGACCGTGCCCACGCCGCAGGAAATCCAGGGCGATTTCAGCATGAGCGGCGTCAATATCTACGACCCCACGACCGCGGTTGCAAATCCGAACTACAATCCGGCCAAGCCGACGGGCCCCGCGAATTATCCGTACACTCGCGCGCAATTTTCCAACAATCAAATTCCTGCAGGCAGGATCAATCAGCAACTGGAAGCCTTTCTACTGAAGTATGTCCCACAACCGAACATGAGCATGATGGGCGGGGGTGTGGATTCCAATAATTACCTCGATATTCGCAATGAAACGCATTTCCAGAGCCAGGGCACGATGCGCATTGACCATAACTTCTCCGACGGCGATACGCTCTTCGGACGGTATTCCATCAGCCAGGAGAATGGCTTTTCTCCCAGCAGCGGCGTGACTTCCACGACGGAAGACCTACCTGGATTCGGGGCGAACTTCGACAATCGTTCGCAGCAAGGCGTGATTTCCTGGAATCACATCTTCGCTCCGAACAAGGTGAACACCGTCTCGACGGCCGTCTCGCGTTTGTCCATGGACCGCACCTCGCAAAACGATGCGGTGAACAACATCGTCGGCGAGCTGGGGATTCAGGGCGTGGGATTTGGCGGCGATAACGCCTGGGGCGCACCGTGGTTCGCCGTGCAAGGTTACACGGGAATCGGCGACACCTACATAGCGACGCCAATGCACATGTGGAATACGACCTACGAAATCCGCGACATGTATGCCTGGCAGCTCGGGCGGCACGCCGTCAAGTTTGGCGGCGATTATCACTGGTATACCTGGCCGATGTGGGGCTTCTTTCAGAATCGCGGCTACTACCAGTACACCAACGGATACACGACCGACGAAGGATTCAACGACGGCACCGGCTCGGCGCTGGCGAGCATGCTATTGAGCCTGCCAACCGTGAAGCAACGTCAGGCGGGAGTACCGCAGATGAATCTGAAGAACTGGGGAGCGTCCTCGTTTGTGGAGGATGCCTGGCAGATTACGAGCACGACGACGCTCACCCTGGGACTGCGCTACGAATTTATGGCCCCGCTGTGGGACAAGGACAACACCAACACGAACCTTATTTTCAATGACGGGGTGCCCTCGGTTTTTGTGGGAGGGGAGAACGGATATCCGAAAGGGCTGATGTACGCGAACAAGCATGACTTTGCGCCGCGAATCGGCATTGCGAAAAACCTGCCAAATCGCGGCCTGGTTTTCCGCGCGGCCTACGGCATTTTCTACACGCCGGTGGACCTGAACACCTGGTGCAATGAGCGGCACGACGTGCCTTATGTTTTTCCGGAAACCCAACAGGCGGACAGTTTCACGCCTCCGGCGTCGCTGTTCGCAAGTGGGCTGAACTTCGGAACGCCGGTTCTTGGCAAAGGGACATTGACGCCAACGACCGTGAGCTTTACGGGATTTGATCCGCACGCCCCGGCGGAATACGTCCAGCAATGGAACGCCGCGGTGCAAAAGAGCTTCGGCCGGGATACTTCGGTGGAAATCGGATATCTTGGCGCACGCGGGTATCACCTGCAACGCGCCGATTTGATCAACAATCCGCCTCCCGGGCCGGGTCCTCTTGGCCCCAGGCGTCCCTTCAAAACGCTTTCGTTCGTCCCCGGCGCCACTTTGCCGAATAGCAGCGCCGCGAATGCGATCATCCAGAGTATGACTTTTCCGGTGAGCACCATCAATCTTCTGACGAACACCGCACAGAGTTGGTACGACGCGGGCTATATCAACGTGCGCCGGCGCTATTCGCACGGCCTCAGCTTTCTGGCCAACTACACCTTTTCCAAGAACCTGACCAACGCGCCGGATTTCCGGTCGCCCATGGATGAATCCGCAATCGCGCAAAATGACAGCGATCTGAACGCGGAAAAAGGGCCGGGATGCGATGTCCGCCAGCGATTCGCGCTGAGCGCCGTGTACGCCATTCCCGCTTTCCAGCGCGCGGCCTGGACGCGCCTGCTCACACAGAATTGGAATTTCTCCACAATTTACCAGGTGCAAACGGGCATGCCTTTCACCATCTCCGTGTTCGGCGATACCGCGAATGCCGGCACGGTGCTGGGCGAGAATCCCATTCGTGCCAATGCGACCGGCGAGCCGATCTTTGGGCCGGGAACGCACACGGCCGCGGAGTGGTTCAATCCGGGGGCTTTTGCCACGCCGCCTGCTTACACTTTCGGCGACGTGGGGCGCAACTCCGTGTACGGGCCGGGGCTCCAGACCATGGACGTGGCCCTGGCGCGCGCGTTTCGTCTTACCGAACGGACGAATTTTCAGTTTCGCGTCGAGGCCTACAACGCGTTGAACAAAACGAATCTGGGCACTCCCAACCGCTATGTCAACGAGCCGCAGTTTGGCACCATCACCATGGCCATGACCCCAGGACGCGAACTGCAGTTGAGCGCCAGACTTTCGTTTTAGCCACCCCTGGCCTGGGCGGCAGAAGAAATTACCTGTTTTGATGCGCGAACTAGAAACTGAAGCTCTTGTGTCCTGCCTGAAATAATCGAGCATGGTCATTGCTTTGGGTGGCAGTGGAGCGAAAACCTCGAGGAATCGGCGAGGCGGAGCCTGAAACCGTACCCGGCGGGGGGCTCAATTTCAGACCGTTACCTTATTAAGATTAAGGTTGCTACCATTTGTTCTCCTAACTGTGAGCAATCGTCGAAGTACCCGGGGGGCTTGCCTCAAAAGTTACAACCCAATTGGTGACGATTGGAGACAAATCTCACTATCTCGTTTGGAAGACTCAAGAAAATCACCGGCAAATGCGTGATCAGAGACATCATTCCGCATGTTGAAATCCAACGTGTCAATAATGCGGTCAAATCACCAAATCCCTTTGCCTGCCTTACTTTTCCGGTTTTTTTGCCTCTCAAGTAAGGATACGAAGTGGCCTAGTTTTGATGACGAATTGGTGACAAGCTTTGAGTCCTCATTTGCGCATTTCAACCCAAGAGCATCGAAAGGGGAGTCGGTATGGAATGACCCCCTGCAGTCGTAGTGTCATGTAGGTGTCATGCGAATGGTGATGAATCGCGATAAAAAACGATCAAAAACTGAAAAGAGAAGGTGAATCGACCTTATCCCGTTTGATCAGAACTTGCTGATTCCCCTCGATTTGTCTCGGCTCCGGCAAATTGTGATTAAATCATGTTCACGGCTGTTAACCGAAGGGTTGCAGGTTCGAGTGCTGCCTCGGGGTTGCCCCAAAGGCCTGAGGCAGGCTTTCGGTCCAACGTCAGTCCAATTCGAGAGGGTGGTTGCACCGCGTGGTTCCGTGTAAGCGACATCTCTAAGAATGCCGACGCTGTCAAGTCCTTGTTTAGAGTTCCTTTGAACTTTTCTTTCCACCTTTTTTCGTTTTTTTGGCACACCGCTCCCCGTACTCCGAAGAGTGATC
>Ga0371490_1000264_pt1 | contig 41616 bp, 33 predicted proteins | sample MB2SIPfraction_FD_207959 | JGI IMG/M metagenome (GOLD analysis project Ga0371490, IMG submission 207959) | Lab enriched peat soil microbial communities from McLean, Ithaca, NY, United States - MB28FN SIP fraction | ecosystem: Environmental > Terrestrial > Soil > Wetlands > Peat | place: USA... | reverse complement strand
AAGGAACAGAAACGCTGTGGTTATGATCCGTTTGGCGCGCGTCGGCGCCCGCAAGCAGCCCTACTATCGCATCGTGGTCATCGAGAAGGACCGCGCCCGCAACGGCCGCTCGATCGAGGTGGTCGGTACCTACAACCCGCGCACCAACCCGGCTTCGGTAAGCCTGAAGTACGAGCGCATCGCCCACTGGCGCAGCGTTGGCGCCCAGTTCTCGCCCACAGTGGAGAAGCTGGTGGCCAAGAATCCCGCTCCGGCGCCCGCCGCGGCCTAGGTCTCCTCATATCTTGTTGAACCCAAAGCGGGTACTACTGTGCCCGCTTTGAGATTACACAATGCCTCACTCTTTTTCCCTCAGTTCTGCTACTATTCGCCATCAGGTTTCGAACGCTGGACCTGTTGGCAAGGGGTAAGCACATGACCCAAAACGGTATGTTCGAAGTCGATGAGCTGGTGCGGGAGATCGCACGGGCTCTGGTGGATGACCCGTCCGCCGTCGAGGTCGATTCGGTAAGCAAGGACGAGAACACCGTCCTCAAGCTGAGGGTCGCTCCGCAGGACGTCGGCAAGGTAATCGGCAAGCAGGGCCGGACGGCCCGCTCGGTGCGCACGATTCTGGGCGCAGTGAGCATGAAGTTGCATCACCGCTACACGCTCGACATCCTCGAAGAGGGCGACGAACAGTAGCATGGAACGTACTTCCGGCACGCCTCACGTGCTGACCAACCCAATGCCGGAAGACGCGGATTCCTGGGCCTGGTTGGCTCGCCTTCGCCATCCGCAGGGACGCAAGGGTGAGATTCTGGCGGAGATCCTTACCGATTTCCCGGAAAAATTTGCCGAGCGCCGTCAGCTCTGGCTTGTTGCACCCAATTCCCCAGCCAACCACCCCCCCGAGGCACGGCCTGTCGAGCTGATGCATCACTGGCTCCACAAGGGTGGAGTTGTGCTTCATTTTGCCGGCGTAGACTCGATCTCCGCCGCTGAGTTGTTGTGTGGCCTGATGGTGGCAATCCCCCAGACGGAGCGAGTGCAACTGGGCGAGGACGAAGCCTACATCGGCGATCTGATCGGCTGCCAGCTCATCGATCTCGCCGGGCCCGAACCGGTGTGCCTCGGCCCCATCGAAGAAGTGGATCGCACGGCTGGACCGGTGGCGCTGCTGGTGGTGCGCGGCAAGCAGGGCGAGTTGCTGGTGCCGTTTGCCAAAAGCTATCTGCGCAAGATCGACCTCGCCAACAAACGCCTGGAGATGGTGCTGCCGGAAGGTCTGGCCGAACTGAACGGCTAAGCCGCTTTCGGTGCGGCGGGCACATTGCGCGCCGGTTCGGCTGGAAATCCCCTTCCTCAATCAATGCACCGCGCCCCAGCGGGGGCACTTGAAACCCGAGCCACGTTCGCCCACAAACCGGCACAACCGCGCGGCGGGAGCTAGAGCGAAAGATAGAATCCTGGTGAAAACCAGGCCACATTCTCCGTTGGCAGAAGCTTGTGGCGTACAATCGTGGGCAGAAAAGCACTGGCTGCAAGGCTGGCTTTTCGCCTAGGATGAGTTCCCTGCGCGCAACGCCGACAGGGGTTCTCCTCTTCTATAGCCATCGAATCAATATCTAAACCTAGAGCGAGGATGTCGAACATGTCCATAAAGAAGCACAAGTTGATTCCATCTGTGACAGTGGTTCTGTTTCTGGCGGCGATAGCTTCGGTGGCCTTCGCCCAGGTAGCTCCTTCAGCGCGGGAAGGTGGATATCCGTTGCGGGTGGGCGTGGGATTCTCCAGCTACTACACCGAACTCTGGCCAAATACGCGGCAAACCGGGCTCACACTCTGGGCGGACTGGACATTCCGGCATATGCCCCGGATACTGCACGGCCTGGGCGTTGAAGCCGAAGGCCGGGATCTTGGCTGGGGGCAACCGAACGGCTCGGGTTGGTCGCTCGGAACCCTGGGCGGAGGCCCGATCTACAGCTACCGCAAATCCCAGTTCATCCAACCCTACGTGAAAGGGTTGGTCAATTACGGCGCCCAGTGGGATATCGCCTTGTCCAAATATTCAAATTCGTATGGCAGCGACAAGTGGATGACGTATGCCGTGGGCGGCGGCCTGGACCTGCGCATCCGGCGCGGGCTGATGGTGCGCGGCGATTACGAGTACCAGTATTGGAAGACCAATTGGTTCAACACCACGGATTACCTGAACCCCCAGGGATTCACCCTGAGCGTGGCCTACGACCTGGGCGCGCAGCACACCGTCATCCGCTAAAGCAGAATCCGAATTGCCGTCCTCAGGGGCATTGCACTCTGGTTGCCGTGACCAACAGGGAACGGCAACACGGGATGAGCTTGCCAGGGGATACCTATTCGGATTTTGCTTTAAAGCAAAATCCGGGATGGTGTACCCGAAGGCAACATCGCCAAGTCGACGCGACCAGCAGGGAGCGGCGCCCAGGAACAAACTTCCATGAGCACAGTTTCCCGGATTTTGCCTCAGAGCAGAGCGTCCAATCGCTGATACGAAGCCTACCGCGCAGATGCGTGGCATGACCGGGCCTCCGGGAAGCCTTCTCGGAGGCCCGGTCCATTCCGAATCAAGACCTATACAGAGCCGTTGGCACAAAATGTTTTACTTCTGCGCTGCGGTCAGAACCAGCTCGTACTGGGGAGTCAGGTGAACGCTCTCCAGTGCGGCAGCCTGGCCGTTGGCGTTGAAGTGTGCGGGCGCGGGGAGCTCGAAGTAGACCGGCGCGTCCTTGCGCAGGGGCAGCACGTCGAGGGTGAGGGTGTGGGCGCGATCATCGCTGAGATAGCGTTTGAGCCCAACGGTCCAGTTGCTACCGGTCCAAAAGTCATCGGTAAGCAGGTGACCTTTGTCGTAGAGGCGAGCCAGATCGCCGGTGTAGCCCATGTCGAGGAAGAGCTCGCTGAGGCCGCTGGTTGCACCTGCTGGAATCTGAAGGTACCAACGCGCCGCCTGCGGCAGCTCGCCCTCCGCCGGAGCCAGCGCAATGGGACGCCGGGGATCCGGCGAGAGCTTGATGGGGTCGACGAGCTGTGCTGCACGCACAGCGGTGACGATAGCCTCGGGCGCATGTTCCGGGGTCGCGGCCGTACAGTGGGTGACGCCGCTTCCCTGCTCCGCGCAGGCGAGTGAGGCGTTGGCTGTAAGCGAATGGCGCAAGGCGGGCGTAACGTCAAAGCTGAAGTGCGCGTCGCCGCGCGCGAACAGATGCACGGCAGCGGGCGCGGCGTAAAGATCGGCCGCTGTGATCAGGAGCCTGTCTTCGCCGTCGAGGCGCACCTTCCAGGCATCTTCCGCTTGCTCGGCAGTAAGAACCACAAAACGCGTATGCGATCCGTCGCGCGCGATCACGTCAACCACCGCATCGAGGCCAGGCTGGATGTTGGTTGCGGTGACCAGATTCGCGGAGTGCTCCACCTTGCCTGCGCGGGTCTCAACCGAGCGCACGGTAGCGGCATCGAAGGCCAGCTCGGCGCGCACGCCGGGCACGGCGGCGAGGTAATAGATTGGGGTTCCCTCGTGCTCCAGGTGCGTCATCAACTGCGCAGTCGCGTAGCGCAACATGACATTGCCAATGCGCAGGTTGAAGGGCCAGATGAAGGAACTTGCAGCGGGCAGATCGACGGGCTTTTCCGGCAGATGCAACACTCCGGACGGCAGTGCAATTTCAAACCGGATTTGCGGGCGCGCAGGCAGGACGTAGTTGCGCACATAATTATTGAAGAAGAGAAAGCCGGCATCGCCGCGAGAGCGCACGGTGGCGCGTGGCGTGACGAGGTCAGCTGTGCCAGTGGGCAGCGCCGCGGGCGCGTGCACCTGCATGGGCGCGAGCTCACGGCCAAAGCTCTGAAGAAAATATTGGTAGAGCTTCATCCGGCGCAGCGAGGCGCGCTCTTCGCCAAACTCGCTGAGCGGCGCCTGGAAATCGTAGGACTTGATGGGCAGGTCGTTGGGATAGCCGGTGGCCTGCGACTCTTCGAGCGTGGTGCGCTTGCCGTCGGGATTCTGGCCGCCCTGAAACATGTAGGTGCCGTAGAGATTCACGCCGGAACCCAGCATGACGGGGAACATGGCGCCAATGTCGTCGGCGGCAAGGATGGGACGGCGATGGTAGGTGACCTCATTGCCGCCGCCGATCTCGATGGTGACAAAAGGCAGCTCCGCGGGTGGGTGCGCGTTGGCAGCCGCGCCCGGCGCGCCCAGGCCGCCCATGTTGGCAGTGACGCGGCTGGCCAGATGGAAGGCGTACGCCTCACCGGGTGCAAGCTTCGTGATGGAGCGATCCCAGGGCGCATCGGGATAGCCGCCGCCGTAGATGGGCAGGACGGCGCGCGGCGGAAGAACGGCGTTGTCCCACGCGGTGACAAAGTAGAAGGGCACATCGAGGCCAGCCTGCGCGGCCATTTTGCGCAGGGTAAGGATGTGCTCTTCGCCCCGGCCCGGGCCACGGCGAGAGTATTCGTTCTCCAGCTGGATGCCGACGATGGGTCCGCCATCCTTCCACAGCAGGCCCTGCACCTGCGCGTCGAGCTGGGCGAACCAGGTGGCCACCTCCGCCAGGTAGGCGGGATTGTTTTCACGCACCGGGCCCTGCTGGAGGAAGTCGGGCAGGCCGCCGTTGCGCGCCTCGCCGTGGGCCCAGGGACCGACGCGCAGCACCACCCACAGGCCGTGCTTGCGGCAGAGCTCGACAAAGGCGCGCAGATCGCGATCGCCGCTCCAGTCCCATTGCCCGCGAACTTCCTCGTGGTGGATCCAGAAGGCGTAGGTGGAGACGCCGGTGATGCCGGCGGACTTCATCTTGAGCAGCTCCGCCTCCCACTGGGCACGGGGATAGCGGGAGTAGTGGAACTCGCCCATGGCCGGCAGCACCGGCTGGCCGTTGAGCAGCAGCTCGCGGCTGTCGATGCTGAGCCAGCTGCCGTCGGGTGCGGTAGAGGAACCGGCATCGTAAGCGGCCACGGTGGGCGCAGTCCAGGCGTGGCTGGCGTCGATGCGCACCAGCGTGGCTTGCTGCGCCGGACAGACGGCAACGGCAAGAAAGCCGGCAGACAGAAGAAGAGACGAAGGCAACCAGCGCAATCTGAACAAGGCAAATCTCCGGACAAAAGAAGCACGGACAGCTACGACAACCCACGCGCAGGCCCGTACCCGCGCAAAGATCACTCTAGCGGATTGAAAACGATCTGCGATCCGACGAAAGGAGGATCGGGGCACCTGCGGTGCGGCAGACGCGCTACGCGCTATCGATCCGGCAACTGAATGCTGTCCGGGTGCCCCATCCTTTTCCGCGTTTTCTGCGGGAAAGGGTGGGAAGAAGACGTTACTGGTTTATTGCCAGATCAATAGGCATTGCATGCAACGGGCGCGTTGCGCCCTAACATTGTTCGATCTGAGCCTTCTGTCGGCATGAGCCGCACAGCGCCCCTGGCGGAGCGCTTTCGTATTTGTGCGCCGGTAGCCGGCGCTTGTGCACTATGCGCTGCGTTCGGCGTTGCGCAGGCGGCGCATCTCGCCTTTCAGGCTCTCGAAATCGAGGCTTAAATCTTCCAGCCGCTGCTTGAGACGCCGGTTCTCCTGTTCCAGATTCCACACATGCATATCGGCGGGTTCGCTGCGCCGCTCGTAGCGGGATTTCCAGGCATAGAGGGTGGAGGAACTGATGCCGTACTGCTGGCAGAGGTCGGCCACACTTGTGCCGGCGGCGCATTCTTTGAGGATGGTGGAGATCTGTTGGGGGCTGAACCGGCTGCGCTTCATGCTTTCTCCTGCGCGGGGCGCATGGGGGTAAGGAGGTCGGAATTGGAGTAGGAGCGGCAATCGCTCCGCTCTGCGGATCGTGGTTTGCGGTTGGAAAAAGGCGGCGGAATTCCGCATGGACTCGGAACTCCGCCGCGGAGGAGGCGAACAGTTGTTAGAAGGTGTACTTGAGCGAGAACTGCGCCTCGCGCGGATCGTGGTTCAGGCCCTTGATGGTACCGAACGTGGTGCTGCTGGAGATCGGGTTCGAAACCGTGGGGTTGCCCAGGATGGTGTGGTTGAGGATGTTGAAGTACTCGGCACGGAAGTCGAGCTTGGTCTCGTGGAAGATGGAGAAGGTGCGCGCCAGACCGGCATCCCAATCGGTGTAGCTGGGACCGCGAAGCGAACCCTTCACCACGTTACCGAAGCCGGTGCCGGCGCCGGTGTTCACCGGAACCGAGAAGGCCGCCGGGTTGAACCAGTTGTAGCAGGAGGTGCCCAGGCCGGTGGTAGCCGGGCAACGGCCGGCATCGAACTGCTTCAGATACGCGTTCTGCGTAAAGTCACGCTGCGCGCGGTCCTGCGACAGGCCGGTGTAGGAGTTGTCGGTGTTCATGTACGCGGTGAGCGAGTCGCCGGAGTGGTGCTGGAACAGGCCGCTGGTTCTCCAGTCGTTGACGATGGCCCGCAACACGCTGAAGCTGTTGTGCAGCTTGGGCATGGCGTAGACATAGGAGAGCGAGAAGACGCCGGGGTGATCGATGTCGGAGATGCCGCGATCAAGCGCCTTGACGTCGCTGACTATGGCCGCCGCCGGGACGTTGGTGGCGTTGGAAGGATAGATCGGGTAGACGTAGGACTCGCCGGGGTTGATGTCCTCGGTGTTGCCCACGCGGGTGGCCTGGGGCATGTCGTCCAGCGACTTCGACCAGGTGTAGTTGGCCAGAATCGAGAGACCGTGGGACATCTTCTTCTCGAGGGTGACCTGCAGGGAGTTGAAGCCGGCCGAGCCGATCATGGCCGCTTCGTTGATGTTGGAGTAGGCCGTGGTGCAACCTGCGCCACCCGTCGCGGTGCAAGGACCGATGGTGCCAGCAGTGTTGTAGATGCGACGTTGGTTCAGGCTGAGGTTGGAGCCAGTGTTGACGCCGGGGTTCAGTTCCAGCATGACGGCCTGGTGACGGGAAGCGGAACCAACGTAGGCCAGACGCAGCGCAAAGCCCGCCTTCAGCTCCTGCTCGATGGTGAGGTTGTAGTCGTAGGTAACCGGAACCTTGAAATTGCCGGAGGGATCGTACTCGCCCATCTGGAAGGCGGAGGGAAAGGCCTGGGTGGACTTGAAGGGCAGGGTGAAGGGGAACGGGTTGGTGTACTTACCCGCAGAGCAGAAGGCGGCAGAGGTGCAATAGGGATCGCTGAGCGGTCCGCCCGGGTTGGCACCGGCCGTCGGGTTGTACATGGCGTCGTTGCTGAGCGCCACGGAGATGGTATTCGGCACGTAGCTGGCCTGGGTCAGGTTGAAGAAGCCGGGCAGGCGGTCCTGATAGAACATGCCAAAGCCGCCGCGGACGGAGGTCTTGCCGTTGCCGAAGACGTCATACGCAAAGCCGACGCGGGGCATGAACTGCTTGTAGAGGTTGTTGACACCATTGGGCGGGAAGCCGGAGTCACCGGTGAGCACCATGCCGGCCGGCAGGGTGGTGTACTGCGCGGTGGTCTTGTTGGCCGCAAAGTTGGCAGGGCTGAAGGCCGTCTGCGCGCCCACCTTGTTGTGCCAGGGGGCGAACATCTCCCAGCGCACGCCGTAGTTGAAGGTGAGCTTGTGGTTGACCTTCCAGCTGTCCTGAGCATAGAGGCCGGGGAAGTGGTTGCGATCGTTCACCTGCTCGAAGTTGCCCTGTCCGAAGCTGGTGAGGAAGCCGACCATGAAGTTGGCTGCCGCGTTCGGATAGTAGTAGGTGTTCTTGACGCCGCCGATAGTGAGCGATTGGTTGGTGGTGCCGGAGGTGAAACCGCCGTAGGAGGTATAGACGTTGGTGACGTCGAACTTGCTCAGCTCCACGTGGCCGCCGAAGGCGAAGTTGTGGTCGCCCTTGACCCAGTGCAGGTCGTCGTTGAGGGTGTAGTTGTTGCGGCCCCAGGCGGCAAAGGCCGAAGAACCGACGCCGAAGTAGCTGGAGACGGAGACCGCCATGTACGGGCCGGTGTTGGGCTGCCAGATGTTGTTCACGCCGAAGGCGGTAACGTCCTGGCTGCCCGCGGGTCCGCCACGCAGGGCCACTTCCCGCTGATAGTTGACGATCAGGTTGTTGAGCAGGTTGGGCGTGAAGGTGTGGGTTTCGCCGATCAGAGCGTTCTGATAGCGGGTATTGAAGTAGGAGGTGTAGCTGGCCAGGTTGGTGGGATCGTAGACGGCCGGCTGCACAAAGTTGTTGTAGTAGTAGCGGCCAAAGAAGTGGTCGTTGGCTGTGAACTGGTGATCGACGCGGGAGACGTACTCATCGAAGGTGTTGATGGTGGACTTGAAGTAAGCCACTGCACCGCCGATGGCGCCGGCCTTTTCCGTACCGCTGAAGGTGGGGAAGACCTTGACCAGATTCACCGCCGCGGGATCGAAATCCGTGGTGGGAATGTGGTTGTTGGCATAGGCCACGTTGGTGAAGGGGTTGCGCACGGTCTGGTTGGCGGTGAGGCAGATGTTGTTCGCGTCCCAGCCGCCGGTGCACAGGTTGCTGTAGTCGGCATAGCCGGTGCCGCTGCGGCCCTCTTCCGCCAGGGTGGGCACGGTGGTGTTACTGGAAGTCGATCCGTTGTGGATCATGGTGTGCTGATAGCCAAAGAAGAACTGCGTGCTCTGGCCTTTGGAGAAGTGGGGAATGATGACCGGTCCGCCCACCGTGCCGCCGAACTGGTTGCGGTGCAGAGTGTCAATGCGGGTGGCAAAGTACGGCCGGGCGTTGAAGAACGGGTTGCGCAGGAACTCGAACAGGTCGCCATGGAAGGCGTTGCCACCCGACTTGGTGACGATGTTGACCACCGCGCCGGCGCTCTGGCCGAAGCTGGCGTCATAGTTCGAGGTCTGGACGCTGAACTCCTGCAGCGCGTCCGGGAAGGGGAACGGGCCGTTGACGTTGGTCATTTCGTCCACGTTGTTGCCGCCATCCAGCAGGTAGTTGGATTGGTTGGGCAGGGTGCCGTTGGCGCTGGTAACCACCGCAGCGGGGAAGGTCTTGCCGTTGCCCTGGTTGGCGCCGTTGCCTTCGTTAGTGGCGTCGGCCACGCCGGCCACCAGGGTGATGAGAGAGGCTGCGTTACGGCCGTTCAGGGGCAGATCTTCGACACGCGACTCGTCGATGACCTGGGAGAGCGTGCCGGTGGTGGTGTCCACCTGGGGCGCATCCGCCGAGACGCTGACCGTCTCCGAGCCCGATCCGATGGTGAGCGCAATGCTGACCGTGAGCGACTGGTTGGCCTGCAGAACGATACCGGTCTGGGTATAGCTCTGGAAGCCTTTGGCCGTCACCTTCAGGCTGTAACCGGAAGGCAGCAGGGTCGGGAACACATAGTTGCCATCCTTGCCGGAGACCGCGATGGTTTCACGGCCGGTGGAGGTTTGGGTAGCGGTGATGGTGGCCGAAGCGATCACAGCACCCGACGGATCGGTCACCGTGCCGCCGATGCTGCCAAAGCCCTGTGCGACCGCGGAGGTGACACAGAGGGCGATGAGCAGCAGGCAGAACACCATGCATAGCCTGGTACAGATTCTCTTGGACATACTTGTCTCCGTATGTTGTCTGTTAACAAAGCCAGAAGCGCAGAACCTAAGCCGATGGGCCGGGTCCGAAGCCATCCGGTCCCCGTAGCCGGATCTGCCAGCGCCCTGCAGGGTTTCAGAACCAGCCGCAGATGAGGGTCCGGACAGCGGGGATTGCGTCACTGCTACACAAAATTTCTGTATTGAGTAGCGTTGTCTTCATATCAAGAGGTGAGAACAGGTGGGGATGTTTTAAACAGTTAAATCTTATAATTCCATACTTTTCAAACGAGTAGACGGATTGAAATCTTCTGTTAACCGTCAGAATCGGGGTGGTTCTCAAACTGGAAGCTAATTCTTGAGAAATAATTTCCAGATGGAATCAGGTTTTGCGCCGCGCTTCGGGGCAGTACCGTGAACCCGAAGGTCCATGCAGCCGATGCCTAGGCGCCGAAGCCGCAGCGCTTGAGCACCTGGGCAAAGCGGGGGTCGGAGCGGAGGGAATCGAGGAAGGGATCGATGCGCAAGTAGGTGACGCCCTTGTCGTGGATGGCGAAACCGCGATCAAGCCAGTGGAAGGCCTCGTCCTTGTTCCCCAGCGCGGCTTCGATCAGGGCGATCTCGTAGGCGCCCACGCCGTCCTTATCCACGCTGGCCTTGAGGGTGCGGATCTGGGCGTTGGCCGCAGCTACCTGGCCGGTGCGGGCGTAGGCCACGCCCAGACGGCCGATGCCGGTGGGAAACCGAGAGGACTTCAGTTCGGCAATCGCCTCCTGGTTGCGGCCCTGCAGCAGATCGATCTGGCCGAAGAGGTGGTTATTGCGCTCGGAGACAATGTTGCGGGCCAGGCCGTCGCGGTCCAGCGCCATGGCCTCATCGTATTTGCGGCTGAAAAAGTAGATGTACTCGGCCTCCAGCACCAGACGCGCGGAGAGCGGGTCCAGCTTGCGGCAGAGCTCCACCTGGGCCACGGCATCGGCCGGATTGCCGGTCTTGATCAGATAGAGAGCGTAGCGCAGGCGGATGGGCACCGAACCGGGATTCAGGTCGAGGGCCTTGCGAAACTCGGTTTGCGCGGTGGCCCAGTCATAATCCAGATCGATGGTGGCGCTGGCCAGCTCGGCGTGCCCCTCGGCCAATGAGGCGTTCAGCTCGATGACCCGCAACGCCTCGCTCTTCTGCAGCGGATAGGCCTTGGCATAGGAGAGCGCGCCGCACTCCACTAGGCGGCTGTAGGACTCGGCCAGCGCGGCATGAGGCTGGGCAAAGTCGGGATCCAGCTGGACCGAGCGGGTAAAGAGCTGGATGGCAGCCTCAATATTGTGGGCCTGCTCGGAGTTGATGCTGGCCGTGGAGGACTGGAGCAGCACCATGCCCTGCAGGTAGGTGCGCTGCGCCTCCTCGTTCACCGAGCGGGCCTGATCGAAGCGCTCCCGGGTCTTGGGCGTGACCTCCACCTGGATCTTTTCCGCAATGGCCAGCGCCAGTTCACCTTGCAGCTTCAGGGTGTCGCTGATGTCGCGGGTAAAGGTGGTGGACCAGACCGGGTGGTCGGTGGTGGCGTCGATGAGCTGCGCGGTAACGCGGACGCGATTGGCTTCGCGCTGCACCGAACCCTCCACCACCCACTGCACCTGGAGCTCGCGGGCGATTTCGGGCAGGGTTTTGGCGGTCTTTTTGAAGCTCATGGCCGAGGTGCGCGAGATGGTGCGCAGGCCGGAGACCTGGCCGAGGTCGGCGATGAGCTCGTCGGTGATGCCGTCGGCAAAAAACTCCTGGGAGGGGTCGCCGGAGAGGTTCTGCATGGGCAGCACCAGGACGGAGGGCTGGCCGGCTTCGCGGGGAACCGCCGCGGGAGGTCTGCGCCGCAGGCCGAACCAGACCAGCAGCGGCACGGCAACCAGCAGCAGCAACGCAGCAGTAAGGTATGTCAATCGCCGGGCCGGAGCGGCCTTGGACGGGGCGACGGTTACAGCAACGGGAGCAGCTTCCACCGCGGGTTGGGACGCGACGGGCTCGGCATGTGCCTCCGGCTGCGGCAGGATGGGCGCGGGCTCCGAAGCAGCGGAAGCGGTTCTGGACTTGGCAGGCTCACGAAAGACAAAACGGGGAATATAGGTGCCGCTGGGCAACTCAATGCGCAGCGGGGGCTCCGCATCCAGCTCGCGATAGTATTGCGCGAGCCGTTTGCGCACCTCTGTCGCATTCACCCGCACGATGGCATCGTTGGCGGTGTCGTAATCGGGAGTACGGCCGTAGAGCCGAACACCAAGCGAGCGCTCGTGCAGCTCATCGAAGCGGCCAGCCAGAGCGTCTTCCACCAGCGATTGCAACAGGGCCCGCGATCGCTTGCTGCCACTATATGCCGGACTTTGAAGGACTTCGTTCAGGTGTTGGCGAATTCGATTGGCTTGCGCGGTGGAAAGCTTTTCCGGTCTTTCTTGTATCGCCATCGGAGTTCCAGAATCTGAAGCTGAGTCTAACACAGCAAAATGCCGCTTTCCGGGAGTGAAAACAGCCTGTTCTACTGGTGAAGTCATACCCTATAAAATATTCATATAAATAGTATTTAGATCGCACACAAAGAACACCCGGAAATCGATTCCGCTCGAACCGGAGAACGGCCTGAAGCGGGTCGGCGAAAGCAATTTGCGCCGCGGGCTTTACCTGCGAGCGCGGCTGTGATCTGCTGAAGGCAACCGCTCATGCTCAAACAACTGGAAAATTATTTTGAATTTGCCCACCACCAGACCAACTGGCGGACAGAAATCCTGGCGGGCGCAACCACCTTTCTGACCATGGCCTACATCATTCTGGTGAACCCTTCCATTCTGAAGGAAGCCGGAATGCCGCTGGCTGCCGTGACCGCAGCCACTTGCCTGTCGGCCGGCATGGCATCGATCCTGATGGGGATTGTGGCGCGCTACCCGATTGCGCTGGCGCCAGGCATGGGCCTGAACGCCTACTTTGCCTACGCGGTCTGCCTGCGCATGCATATTCCCTGGCAGACGGCGCTGGGCGCGGTGTTTCTGTCGGGCGTGATCTTTTTGGCCATTACCGCAGCCGGCATCCGGCAGATGGTGCTGCGCGCCATTCCGCATGAGCTGTATGCGGCTGTAGCCGGCGGTATCGGGCTGTTCATTGCCCTGATCGGCTTCCACAACGCCGGGCTGGTGGTGGGCGACGCACAGACCTTGGTGAGCCTGGGCAGCATCCGCAACCCCACCACCGCGCTGGCGCTGGCGGGCCTGGCTTTGATGGTGGTGCTGGAGGTGCGCAAGATCCGCGCCGCCATCCTGCTGGGAATGCTGGCGGTAACCGCCGCGGCCTGGCCACTGGGACTGGTGCACAAGGCCGACACCGTGGGCGGGCTGGCCGCGCTCAGCCAGACGGCCTTCCATCTGGACATCCGGGCCGCACTCTCCAAAGGAGTGCTGGAGATTATCTTTGTCTTCTTCTTTGTGGACCTGTTCGACAATCTGGGCACGCTGATGGCGGTCACCAAGCGGGCGGGCCTGCTGGATGCCGACAACAACATTCCCCGCCTGAACCGGATTCTGTTTGCCGACGCTACGGCCACGGTCTTTGGCTCGCTGGTCGGGACCTCGACCGTGACCAGCTACGTGGAGTCGACCGCAGGCGTGGCTGCCGGAGGCCGGACCGGCGTGACCGCGATTGTGACCGGGGTGCTCTTTCTGGGCGCAATTGTGGCCGCGCCCTACGCGGGAATCGTTCCGGCCGCGGCCACCGCTCCAGCGCTGATCCTGGTGGGCTCGCTGATGCTGGGTGGCATTACGGAGATCCGCTGGCGGGAGCCGCTGAAGGCGCTGCCGGCCTTCCTGACCCTGGTACTGATTCCCTTCACCGCCTCGATTGCCAACGGGCTGGGCTTTGGCGTGATTGCATGGGCGGTGCTGCACGCTGCCACCGGCCAGCTGGAGCGCAAGGACTGGTTCCTGTGCGTACTGGCGGCACTGTTTCTGGCGCGGTTCATCTATCTGGGAGCGGGGTGAACGGAGGGAGTAGGGAGTAGGGAACGAGGGAACAAGGGAACAAGGAAACAAGGAAGCGGATCTTTGGCATCCCGGCTTCCCTGCCTCGGAATCGAGGACTCCGCTCCACGAACATCCTTCGCTCCCTCTTGGCGCAGTGACTCCAACGATTATTGAAAGACAACTGCCACCTGCCTCTTCCCAGCCCTCCGTCCCTCGTTGCCTTGTTCCCTTGTTCCCTCGTTCCCTTGTTCCCTCGTTCCCTAGCGCCTGCTTCACGCCTCGAGTCCTTTGCTGCGCGGTCGCCCAAAAAGTCGTACTCAACTGCGCCCGAGCCTATACTATGTTGGAAAGGTCTATGCAAGCGTTGAAGATGCGCGCCCTCAAGTCGGTTGGTCAGTGGTGGATGCGGCGGGGTGAGCTGCATTCTCCCGTGCGGTTGGCAATGGCTTCGGTGGTCTCGCTGGCAGTGGCCTTCACCCTGACCTCCTGCGTAAACGTGGCCAGCTACACCCAGCCCAGCCTGGTGCGAGTGATCGACGCCTCCTATATTGCACCGGCGGTCAACGTAACAATCGAAGGGGTCCCCATTGCCGCCAACATCGGACAGGGATCGATTACCGCCTACGCCACGGTGCCGGCCAACAATGCGGCCCCCATCAGCATCACCGAAGCTACGGGCGGCTCGGCATTGGTCACGACCAACGGCACCATCGTGGCCGGGCACCACCACTCCATCTTCCTGACCGACAATGGCGCGGCTCCTATCGGCTACACGGTGACGATTCTGGAGGATCAGCAGGTGGCGGCAGCCAGCGGCCACTCGGCCTTCCGCTTCCTCAACCAGGCGCCCAAGATCGGCGCGGTAGACGTTTATATGGTTCCTTCCAGCTCCACGCTGGCCAATACCATCCCGCTGATTTCTGGGCTGGCGGTGGGTTCCACGGCCGGCTACATCAGCTTCCCGTCGCAGACCGTGACGATGGTGATTGTGCCCACGGGGCTGACCTCGCCCAAGTACACCTCGGCCTCGCTGGCGCTGACCGGCGGCGAGGTGCGGACGGTGCTGATTGTGGATACGCAGCTGACCAGCAATCCGCCCGTGAACGTCTACATCGCGAACGACGTCGACTGACGCAGCCGGGCTCAATTAGCTGCGGAAAAACTCTGCGAAGGCAGCGCCTTGTAACAGGGCACGACTTCAGTCGTGCCGCAAATCCCACAAAATAAGAACCAGGGCTTCAGCCCCTGCGGAACTTTCTTTCGGAAATGGGGAGGTTCGTGCCTTTTTACGCAGCCTGTCAAGCCGCTTTTCCCGTCGATCGAGCTTCCTTAATCCGCTGTCCAGCCCTCCGGCGAGACGGTGCAGGTGGCGCAGCCCATCTTCCAGTTGAACCAGAAGTGCTCAGTCTCCTTCTCGGCGAAGAAGCCCTCAAGGGCGCGCACCCTCACCACCTCTTCCACAAAGGCGCGGGGTCCGTAGAAGAGGGTAAAGAAGCTGTCCCAGTCCACAGTAAAGAGAAACCTGCCGTCGGGTGCAAACAGGGTGCCGCGCTCCGGGAATTTTTCTTGGCGCTTCGCGACCTTCGAAACTGAGAGTGTCGAGATCGGCTCCTGGTCCGGAAACTCGGGAACGTGAATAAGCTCGCAATGGCCGGCGGCGGTAAAGGCGGCCAGCAGATCGTCCTGCAGCAGGGGCTCAAAGCGGCCTTCGGTGGGCATCCAGATGGGCGCGGACTGCAGAAAGCGCTGCAGCGCACTGGCGCCGGCTGGGTCGTGCAGGCAGTTTTCAATGGAACCGATGGCGGTGAGCAGAGCCTGGCTCAGGGCCGCGCAGTTGCGGATCTGGGCGCCGCGGGCAGCCTCCGCCCAGCGGCATTTGCAGCCGCGGGTCAGGATCGCGTCGTCGCCGGGATACTGGCGGGTGGCGCTCCAGGCCAGCTCTGCGGGAACCCAGACAAACGGGTGCAGAACAACATAGACCGACTCGAAGGCCATGCCGTAGGCCTCCAGGAGCGGCTCATTCAGCGCAGGGTAGACAAATAACTCGGGATGCACGCGATGAGGATAGCAAACCGGGGCGCGGCATTGCATGCAGCGGACGCGCCTTCGGCGCAGGATTGCGTGGTTGCAGTTTTCAGCTTTCAGTCTCTGGTTCTCAGCTTCTGTTCCATTGCTCCCTCGTTCCCGAGTCCCGAGTCCCTAGTCCCTATCAGGATGCGAAGATGGAGGCAAAGGCGCAACGCGCGCAGGAGCGGGACGGGATGAAGGACATCATTGCAGTGATCTTTGGACTGGGGCTGATGGGCAATGCCCTGCTGTTTGTCCCGCAGGCGCTGGCGCTGTGGCGCAAGAAGACCGACGAAGGCGTGTCACTGGTGACCTTTGGCGGCTTCAGCCTGCTGCAGATCGTGAGCATTGTGCACGGGCTCTACCAGCACGATCCGGCGCTGACGCTGGGCATGGCCGCCAGCCTGATGACTTGCGGGACCGTCACCGCGCTCACCGTCTACTACCGCGTTAAGCGATTGCAAGGCCAGGGAAGGTAGCGGTAATCTCAGGACCCCGGCACCCGCACCTGCTCTTTTCCAGAAAAAAAGCAGACGGGCGGAGCCTCAGCAGCTCCGCCCCGGTCTATAGCCTGGAAATCCCGCTTGGGGTCGGAATAGATCAGGAATAGGACTCCCGGCCACGCCATTTGGCCACCAGGTCGGCCCCCGTCCAGCCCAGGCCTCCGAGCACCATCACCGCAATCAGGCTCTGGGAGATGACGCAGTACAGGCACCAGACCGTCAGCACGTCCCTTTCGATGTGGGAGAGATAGAGCGCAAACGAACAGGCCACCAGAGCCAGTACGGTGAAGACTTTGCGCAGCCGGAGCAGGGCCACGCCCGCCAGTCCCAGATAGCCGAGAATGCCGATGGCCGCCACCGGGACGTGCGCGATCTCGGCATAGGAGCTGTGATTGACAATGCCGCAATCCCACCGCTCGTTGATAGAGCAGGGCTCGGTTGCGGTGGAGTAGTGCACCTGCAGCGCCAGAGCCGACACCACCATTCCCGCAAACGCCAGAAGCGCCAGCAAAATCCGCATAAGTTGAGTTTTCCTCCGTAGGTTGGACACGCGACCCATCTGGCATCCATCGTGTTGGACGGGCCAGAAAGCGAAAAGGCAGTGGCCACGGCCGGCGGCACACGCACTTTGAGTCTAGCGGCTGGCCGGGGCGGGCCACAATCGAATCGGAGCGGGTCGGGCGTCCGGCGGAGATTCTCTGCCCCATGGCTGCACCGGAAAGGCCGCAATTGCCGTCTACAATCAATAGAGATGTCCGACGCCTTTTATTTGAGTCTGTGGTATCCGAACCTGCGCCTGGAAGCCCTGGGCGACAAGCTGGTTTCGGTTCTGGAAAACTTCCGCAACCATGGTGGCGAGCCGCGCGTGTACTCGGCCACGGTGTGGCCGGTGGACTGGAACGAAGCCCCTGTCTTTCAGCACATCTGGGGTCACGGGGAGCGAGGCATGGAGCCGCGCGCCGCCGTGGAAGCTGCCCTGGAGATGCTCCACGAGGACTATGCCTACGAGTTTCAGATTGGCTGGGATCTGTGGGAGCTGGAGATGGCTGAAGGGCTGGACCCGCGCTGGGCGCGCGCGCCGCGCCTGGTGCGCGTGACCGCCTTCGGGCCGCTGTTCAGCGAGGGCTGCTATGAGCAGGAGGGCCACCTGCGCATCGACTTTGGCCCGGACGCACCGTTTCTGGAAGAAGAAGCTGACCTGAGCAAGGTCGGCGTCCAACACATCGAGGACAATGTTCGCCAGCTGATTGCCCTCGCCCAGGCCGCCGACAAGAACTCCGGGGCGACGGCGCGATTGCTGTGGAGCGAGCTGGGCGAGAGTCTGGCCGTGCGCCTTGCCGCCCGGCTCGGCATGGAGAACTAGCCCGTGCGCCTAACCATCGAACGCCTGCGGATCCTGGTGCTGGCGGCAGCCGTACTGCTGCTGGCAGCCACCGTGGCCTTTCTGGCCATTGGCAAGTGGAAGAATCCGCTCAAGAGCAGCGATCTGCCCAAGAAACTGGGCATCGGCATTGAGACGGATTCGAATGGGGTCACCTTCTCGCATGCGCTGGGCGGCCACTCCCAGTTCAAGATTCACGCCTCGCGGGTGCAGCAACTGAAGGAGGGCAATGCCCTGCTGCACAACGTGCAGATTGAGCTGTACGGCGAAGACGGCAACCTGGTGGATCGCATTGAGGGAAACGAGTTCGAGTATAACCAGAAGGATGGCGACGCGGTGGCCTCCGGGCCGGTGGAGATTACGCTGATGCGCCCCGGCGTGGCGCCGGCGATTGCGCCCAAAGCCACGCCCAATCAGGTGCAGCCCGGCAAGGACACTCCGCTGGGCACCGCGGCCCGCGCCGCCGCCGCCGGCCAGGTGCATGTGAAGACCAGCAAGCTGCACTTCAACTGGAATACCGGCCTGGCTACCACCGACGAGCATGTGGACTTCTTGACTACCCAGGGAACCGGCTCATCGACCGGAGCCATTTACGACTCGAAGGGCGGGCACCTGGTGCTGGAGCGGGATGTGGCGCTGCATACCCAGCGCGGCAACCAGCCGGTGGAGGTCCGCGCCATCCACGCCGAGTTTACCCACGCCAACATGATCTGCGATCTGCGCACCGCCACCATCGCTTATCGCGATGGCCAGGCCCAGGCCGACCAGACGCGCATCGAGTTCCGCGAGAACGGCTCGGCCACCTATCTGGACGCCACCGGCAACCTGCTGGTCACCACCGTGCGTGGCAGCCGGCTGCAGGCTCCGCGCGGCCATATCGAGTTCAACGAACATAACCAGCCCCAACGCGGCCATCTGGAAGGCGGGGTCACGCTGGACTCCGTCGCGCCCGGCCGCAAGGCCCACGGCACGGCGCCCACGGCCAACCTGGAGTTCACCCCCCAGGGGGATCTGCGCCACGTGAAGCTGGACGGCGGAGTGGACCTGGCCAGCGACGAAGAAGGCCACACGGCAGGCGCGCATCCGGAGCCTGTCCACAGCCATCGCACCTGGCGCTCGCCGGTAGCCGATGTCGACTTCCGCACTGCGGCCAAGGGCTCGGTTGAGCCTACCGCGGTGGTGGGTGTGGGCGGAGTTGTTGTGCAGAGCCGGACCGAACGCGGCAAGGCCGCTCCGGCACTGGGCAAACTGGCAGCCGACCAGGTGAACGGAGAGTTTGCCGCCGACTCGGTGTTGCGCCAGATGACCGGCTCAGGCCACGCCAGCGTGGAGCAAACGCTGGCCAGCGGCACCCATCAGACCGCCACCGGCGACCGGTTGGACGCCCACTTTGCGCCCACCGACCCGGGTTCCAGCAATAATGTGCAGGTGGATACAGCCACCCTCGACGGCCGCGTGGTGCTCCTCCAGCAGCAGCCGGCCAAAGCCGGTGCGCAGCCGGACGCGCCTCTGCATGCCTATGCCGGCCATGCCGTTTACGCGGCTGACGGCCAGTGGCTGCACCTGACCGTGCATCCCCGCGTGGAGGACGGCAGCCTGTTGCTGGCCGCCGACAAGATCGACGTCTCCCAGGACACGGGCGATGCCTTTGCTCACGGCAATGTAAAGGCTACCTGGACACAAATGCCGCCCCAAACGGCGACGCAGACGCCCAAGAGCACCCCGCCGTCCACCGGCGGCCTTGCGCCCACCCCCCAGGAGCCAGCCCACGTCATTGCCAACGAGGGCCAACTGCACCAGGCCTCCGGCAACACCGACAGCATCGCCACCTTCCGCGGCCATGCGCGGCTCTGGCAGCAGGCCAACTCCGTGGCCGCGCCCACGATCGTGCTTGAAAAGAATCGCCAGACCCTGGACGCCCACAGCACCGACCGCGCTGAACCGGTGCGCGTGATTCTGCTCAGCCAGAACCCCAAGCCGGATGCCAAGCCCAACTCCAACGCGCCCGCGGTCATTCGCGTGCGGGGCGGCGATCTGCACTACTCCGGCCTGGATCGCACGGCGCTGATGCAGAGCGGGCAGCTGGGTCCGGTGGTGGCGGAGACGCCCACCGCCAGCTCGCAATCCGACCAGGTGGATCTGAAGCTGGCTGCAGCCGGCAAGTCGCCTGCCGACTCCACGGGCATGGGCCAGGTGGAACGCATGATCGCCCGCGGCCACGTCACTCTGAACTCCCAGGGACGGCGCGGCTGGGGCGAGCAACTGGTGTACACCGCTGCCAGCAGCGAATATCTCCTGACCGGAACCGCCGCCGCACCGCCCCGGATCGCCGATCCGGCCCGCGGCACGGTCAGCGGCGCTGCTTTGATCTTCCGCAGCCGCGATGATAGCGTCAGAATCGAAGGCGGCGGCCATCCCACAACCACCCAGACAACGGCGCCGCGCTAACCCGCAGCATGGAGCGCGGCCCACGGCGCTCCGCATAAAGGTTCCATGGAAACACTCAGAGCAGAAGGCATCGGGAAGAGCTACAAAGGCCGGCAGGTGGTGCGCGGCGTCGATATTGAGATCTCGCGCGGCGAAGTGGTGGGCCTGCTGGGTCCGAACGGCGCGGGCAAGACCACCAGCTTCTATATGATCGTGGGCCTGGTGCAGCCGGAGACGGGCACCATCCGCGTGGACGGCAAGGACATCACCCGCGTGCCCATGTATCTGCGCGCCCGCAACTATGGTCTCAGCTATCTGCCCCAGGAGCCCTCGGTCTTCCGCAAGCTCACCGTGGAGGAAAATATTCTGGCCGTGCTGGAGGCGCAGCCGCTGGGCAACCGCGAGCGCCGCGCCCGCGCCGAGCGCCTGGTGCAGCAGCTCAACCTGGGCCACATCCGCACCACCCGCGGTTACGCGCTCTCCGGCGGCGAGCGCCGCCGGGTGGAGATTGCCCGCGCGCTCTCCATCCAACCCAACTTCATCCTGCTCGACGAGCCCTTCAGCGGCATCGACCCCATCGCCGTGCTGGAGTTGCAGAAGATCATCTTCGATCTGAAATCCACCGGTATCGGGGTGCTGATCACCGACCACAACGTGCGCGAGACCCTGAGCGTGACCGACCGGGCCTACATTATCACCGAAGGACGCATCTTCCGCTCCGGCACCCCGCAGGAGCTGGGCAACGACGTGGAGGTACGGCGGATTTATCTGGGCGAGGGCTTCTCGCTGAATTAGAACGCCTGCAGGAAGTATTCGGAAGCCGTGCAATTGGATAGTCAATAGGGAGTGGGAAGCGGTCCGTCAATCCCACTTGCCCCAAAAAAGGAATCGCCCTATTCCAGACCGATATTCCAAACTGGAGTTCTGCCCAGATCGGAACGGCTGATTCGCTTTCGAACAGTTTTCCCTTTAAGCTTTTTCTTACACGGCTACACTCGGGATAAGTCCACCTAGGATCGTAGAGACACTATGGCACTGCTCGAACACAAATTGACGGTGAAGTTGGGGCAACGCCAGATCCTTACGCCGGGTCTGATGCAGATGGTCAGCGTTCTGGCTCTGAACAAGCTGGAACTGAAGGAGATGATCGATGCCGAGATGGTCGAGAATCCCGTCCTGGAAGAGATTGACGAGTCTGTTCCCATGCTGGATGAGGTGGCCGGCCGCCAGGAACAGGTGGAGCGCGCCGACCGGCTGGAGTTTGCTGCTCCCTCTGCCACCGAGGTCCCATCCGGCGCCAAGGATCCGTTCGATGAGGTCGACTTCGGCTCGTACTTCCAGGAGTATCTGGATCCCGGCTACCGTACGCAGCCGGAGTACGAGGAGACCGAAAGGCCCTCGTTTGAAAACTTTCTCTCTCAACCCACCACTCTTTCCGATCACCTGGCGTGGCAGCTGGGGGCACTGAGCCTGGGCAGCGAGCTGGAGTACGCGGCTGACTTTGTGATCGGCAATCTGGATGAGGATGGGTATCTGGCCGCCAGCGAAGATGAGCTGACTGAGGCCCTGCTGGCCCCGCAGACGCCCACCGAATCGGTAGCCCGCTCCACCCCGGAGGCCCGCGAGCACGCGCTCGGCCTGGTGCGCCGTGCCATTGAGCTGGTACAGAAGATGGACCCGGCCGGCGTGGCCGCCCGCGACCTACGCGAGTGCCTGCAGTTGCAGATCAAGGCCCAGCAGAAAGAGTTTGGCCAGCTGTACGCCAAGCATCCCGGCGCGGACGAAGAGAATCCCCACGGCAGCCTGCGCGCCGAGGTGGAGGCGCAGCTGGAAGCCAAGCGGCGCAGCATGGAACTGGCCACGACCATCGTCGAGAACCACTTGCCGCTGTTGCAGAAGCGCGACCTGCGCGACTTGGCCAAGGCCGCCGGCGTCAGCACCGATCAGGCCGCCGAGGCTCTGGATTTCATCCGCACCCTGGACCCGCGCCCGGGCCGCCTGTACAACCGCGAGCAGACCCGGCTGATCGAGCCCGACGTGGTCTTCCTGAAGAACGGCGGGGAGTGGGTGGTCTCCATGAACGAAGAGGACCTGCCCAGCCTGCGATTGAGCCAGCGCTACCGCCGCATGCTGGCTGCTGAGAATACCGACCGCGAGGTCAAGGAATACGTCAAGGAGCGCTTCCGCTCCGCTCTGCAGCTGATGCGCAACATCGCCCAGCGCAAGAGCACCATCCTGCGCACCTGCGAAGTGATTGTCCGCCGCCAGGCAGACTTTTTGGAGCACGGCCTGGAAGCGCTACACCCCATGATGATCAAGGAAGTGGCCGAAGAGATCGGCGTGCATCCCTCCACGGTGAGCCGCGCGGTGGCCAACAAGTACGCGCACACCCCGCAGGGCGTGCTGGAGCTGCGCTTCTTCTTCTCCGAAGGCTCGAACGGCCCCGAAGGCGCCGACACGCCCTTGCTGGTGCTCAAGCGCAAGGTGCGCAAGCTGATCGAGGAAGAAAATCCGCAGAAGCCGCTGACCGACGATCAGCTGGCCGCCATACTCCAGACCCAGGGCATCCAGATCACCCGCCGCACCGTGGCCAAATACCGCGAAGACCTGAACATTCCCTCCACCCACCAGCGCCGCAAGCGGGATTAATCAGGGATCAGGGATCAGGGATCAGCTGTGAGTGAACCGCATGGATGCATCCATGCGCAAGCAATCATGCGCCCTCCCACTACGCTGTCATCCTGAGCGAACGGGGCCCCAGCCGTTTTCTTCAGGCTGGGGGTGGTGAGTCGAAGGATCTGCGGTTGTTCTTCTACGAGCTCCCGATTCTCTTAAGCCCTGCGCGAGACGCGTCCGCTGCATGCAATGCCGCGAAGCACGTCCGCTGCATGCAATGCCCTGCGGCCGACAAGTTTCACGGGCGCGCAATAGGCTCCCTGTCGCCAGGCCCTATAATTCAGGTTGAATTCGAGGTACACGCATGTTGATTCGCTCGCGCGCACCGTTACGGCTTGGTCTGGCAGGTGGCGGCACGGATGTCTCCCCTTATTGCGATGAGTTTGGCGGCGCGGTGCTGAACGCCACCATCGACTATTACGCCTATGCCAGCCTGGAACCGCTGGACAACGGCCAGGTGGAGTTTCTCTCCGCCGATCTGCATGAGACGGCTGCGTATCCCGCTGCCGCAGAGCTGGCCACGGACGGCAAACTCGATCTGTTCAAGGCCGTCTACAACCATGTGGTGCGCAATTACAACAGCGGCAAGCCGCTGAGCCTGCGCATGAGCACCCGCGTGGATGTGCCGGCCGGATCGGGCCTGGGCTCCTCGTCCACCCTGGTGGTGGCCATGCTGAAGGCCTATACCGAGTGGCTGAGCCTGCCGCTGGACGACTACGCGCTGGCCAACACCGCCTACACCATCGAGCGTCAGGAGGCCGGCCTGCAGGGCGGCAAGCAGGATCAGTATGCCGCGGCCTTTGGCGGCTTCAACTTCATGGAGTTCGGCAGCAACGGGCGCGTTCTGGTCAATCCGCTGCGCATCAAGGAGTGGGTGGTTTCGGAGCTGGAGGCCTCGCTGCTGCTCTACTTCACCGGCAAGTCGCGCGCCTCGGCCAACATCATCCACGAGCAATCCAGCAACGTGAGCAGCGGCAACCTCCAGGCCGTGGAAGCCATGCACGGGCTCAAGCAGGAGGCCTACCTAATGAAGGAGTGCCTGTTGCGCGGCGACTTCCACAGCCTGCACGATGTGCTGCGCCGCGGCTGGGAGTCAAAGAAGCAGACCGCCAAACAGATTACCAACGATCACATCGAACGGCTCTATGCCTGTGCCATCGAGGCTGGCGCGCACTCGGCCAAGATCTCCGGCGCCGGCGGCGGCGGCTTCATGATGTTCCTCACCGACCCCATCCACAAGGACAAGGTGGCCGAGGCGCTGCGGACCGCGCACCAGGGCGGAACCGTGTATGGCTGCCGCTTTACGGGCGGCGGCGTGGCAGCCTGGCGCGTGCCTTCTGCATCCTACCCCGGCACTCCGCACAGCTAGCATTGCATGAGCAGGCGCGCTTCGCGCAGGATCATAGCGTGGTTCTGCTGTATACCATGCCTGAGATGCCAATGCCCTACACTGCTTGGTATGAGCCACCACTCCAAAAGACGGGCAAGCCGGGAGCAGAGAACGCTGTCTACGTTGCACCGCGAGGCCGAGGCATGAGCCGCAAACCGCAGCCCCTGACGCCGGAGTTGCTCGGCCGCGTGGCGGAGTTACTGGAGGGCGAAAGCACCCTGACACTTTCCGTCAGCGATGTCGAAGGCCATCCCCACGCGGCTCCGGTCTTCTACGTGACGGGCACAGGTGAAGGCCCCCGGCAGCTGGATCTGCTCTGGCTCTCTTCCCCCGCCAGCCTGCACTCGGTGTGCCTGGCCGGGAACCCGCAGGCAGCGGTGGCCATCCACCGGCCCACCTTCCGCTGGCAGGAGATTGCCGGGGTGCAGATGCGCGGGGTGTGCAGCATCGTGGACGGCGAGGAACGCGAGGCAGCGCTGCGCCGCTACCGCGAGCGCTTCCAGCTGGGATCGGTACTGGGGCTGGCCATCCGCCAGAGCACGCTCTACCGATTCCGGCCCACCTGGGTGCGGCTGACTGACAACCGCGAGGGTTTTGGCTGGAAGGCAGAGTTTTTGTTGCAGACCCAAGCGGACAGTTAAGGCGTTGGCTACTCGGCCCGCGCCACTTTGATCAGCACCAGATTGCGCACCCAGCGCGCGGGGCGGGTTTCGCCTGCGAGCACCAGCATCAGCGGTCCGGCGGCGGCAATCGGCTGCCCGTCCAGCTGATCGGCCACCAACACGGTACCCGGATGCACATCCGGATTGGCCTCAGCCACGGAGAGCGCTGCGATATAGCCGTCCGAGCCCTCGGCGGCCAGATAGAGCGCCAGATCCTGCCCATGCGGCTTGGCCGGAACGCCAGCCTTCACTAGCAGATCCATGAGCGGTACGCCCGAGAAGCTCTGGTTGGTTTTGGTGTGGGCGTTCGCCAGGGTTACGCTCTGATGAGGTAGCGCGGCCAGGTCGGTCAGCTTCCAGTCGGTGGTTTTGCCGGCAAAGATGATGCGCAGCACCCCGGCGGGAACCTCGGGCGCCTTCATGGCGGCGTGGTCATGGCCCATCTGCATGCCGCCCATGCTGCCCTGGTCGTGGTTCATGGGCATCTGCGCGGGAGCGGCCGCCGCCAGCCCCAGTCCCAAAACTGCCATTGCACAAACCCTGCTCTTCATCCGTGAAAGCCCTCCGGGTTCCATCGTATACTCGTCTCATGTCGATTGTGCGCAACGTGGCGGCTATCGCCCAGGGCCTGAGCATCACCTTGCGGGAGACCTTGGCTCCCACCGAAGTGGAGAACTATCCGGACGGCAAAGGACCGGCCCGGGGAGCGGTGTTTGAGGCCCGCTTCCGCGGCGCGCACGTGTTGCAGCGCGACGAGAACGGTCTGGAAAAGTGCGTGGCCTGCTACCTGTGCGCTGCGGCCTGCCCGGCGAACTGCATTTACATCGAGGCGGCGGAGAACACCACCGAAGTGCGCATCTCCTCAGCCGACCGCTATGCCAAGGTGTACAACATCGACTACAACCGCTGCATCTTCTGCGGCTACTGCGTGGAAGCTTGCCCTACTGACGCCATCACCCACGGCCACGGCTTTGAGCTGGCCAGCATAAACGCCACCTCGCTGATCATGCGCAAGGAAGACATGCTGGTCCCGGTGGCAGCGTTGACGGCCAAGTAAGCGGCAAAAGTTTGCAGAGCGATAGAGGCGGCCCGCGGGCCGCCTTGTTGGTTCTTGCAGGTTATGCAGCCTTTTTCGTTCGCCTCGGAGGCGCAACTTTCAGGCTGGCTCGCATTCCCAGCCGGTCGGCATAGCGCAGCAGGCGTTCGATGCTGACCTGCGCAATGCGACCGCGGAGCAGATTGCTGACCACGGGCTGATGCTCATCCAGAATCGCCACCAGATCGCGCTGCGTGTGCTGCTTGCGCTCAATCTCGGAGCGGATGGCATCGAGCAGATCGGCTTTGATCTTCAAAGCAGTCGCCTCCGAGCGCGAAAAGCCCAGATCGTCGATCACATCTCCCCTGGTCACATGCGCTACGATCTCATTCTTCCGGGCCATTCGTTTTCTCCTTCATGTTTTTCCTCAGCATAATGACCTGCTGGAAGCGGCTGCGGGCGATCTCCAGATCGCGGCGATCTGTCTTTCTGCTGCTTTTTTCAAAGGCATGCAGAACGTAAAGACTGTCGCCGACGCGGGTTAGGTACATCACCCGGTACCAGGTGCGCTCATCGGCCGTCTTCAATTCCCAAACGCCTTTGCCCACCAACTCCATCCGGCGCGCATCGCAATCGGGCAGCGCGCCTTTCTGGAGCCTGCGCAACGAATAGCCAAGCACAGCTTTCACGTCCTGCGGAAAGGCGCTCAGAACTTCCTTTGAGTCGCCCATCCAGCAAATCTGCACGAACTCTGCCACGCAAACAATATAACATATTTTATATAAAGCGTGGCGAGGGATGTTTATCCTGCCGCCGCCATCAGGCCCCGCTGGCGAAGCTCGGCCAGCACCAGTTCCAGCTTCCAGTCCAGGGCGTCGTTGCCGTCCACCTTCAGGTCGGCGTTCACGGCCGAGGGGCGTACCCAGTGCAGGCTGGCAGGCCGGACGGTAGCCTCATACTGCAGCTTCACCGACTCCGGCGTGCGGCCGCGCTGCTCGATGTCGCGCTTGAGCCGGCGCTCAAAGCAGAGTGGGTCGGGGGTGTCGATGTACACCTTCAGCTGGTAGAGCGGCAACAGCTCGGCATAGTAGAGAGCAAACAGTCCCTCCACCACCAGGTACGAACCGGAGGCCACGCGCTCGGTCTGGCCCACCACCCGGGTATGGGTGGAAAAATCGTAGATTGGGCGATCGATTGCGTGCCCTTGGGCGAGTTCCGCCACGTCCCGGGCCAGCAGCTCGTGCTCGATGATGGCCGGATCGTCGAAGTTCTGCCTGAGCCGCTCGCTGAAGGGCATGTGGCCGAGATCGCGGTAGTAGTTATCAAGATGGAAGTGGATGCCGCCCAGGGTGTGGGCCAGCTCGGACGCCAGAGTGGTTTTGCCGGAGCCCGAGCAGCCCGCAATGCCAATCACGACAGGCGGAAACGGCAGCCGCCCGGAGTTGCTGTGCAAAGATCTATCGCTCATGCCGTCTGCGTCATCTCCGCGGCAATCTTGGGCAGCAGGCGGGTAAGCAGGCCGGCCAGGCGATTCTCCACCATCTTGCCGGTGGAGGAAACGTCCTCATGGCTCAGGGGCTGGTCGCCCATGCCCGCAGCCAGATTGGTGACGCAGCTCAGGCCCAGCACATCGATGCCCATGTGGCGGGCCACAATGGTCTCCGGCACGGTGGACATGCCCACCAGCGTGGCGCCCAGAGTACGGAAAGCGCGAATCTCCGCCGGGGTCTCAAAGCTGGGTCCGGTGACGGCCAGATAAACGCCCTCTTCCAGCTCGAAGCCCTCTTCGCGAGCCGCCTCTTTCGCCAGCCCACGAAGTGCTTTGCTGTAGGCCTCGGTCATGTCGAAGAAGCGCAGTCCGGCGCCCGGGCGGACCGCAAAACGCGACTCATTGGGCCCGATCAGCGGATTCCAGCCCATGGCGTTGATGTGGTCGGCCAAGGCCACGAACTGGCCCACATGGTAGCCTTCCTGGATGCCGCCGGCGGCGTTGGTCACAATGGCCGTGCGCACGCCGAGCGAGCCCAGAACCCGCATGGGAAAGGTGACCTGGCGGGGCGTATAGCCCTCGTAAAAGTGCACCCGGCCCTGCATCATCACCACCGGCGCGCCAGCCAGGTAGCCGGCCACCAGCCGGCCCGAGTGGCCTTCCACGGTGGAGCGGGGGAAGTTGGGAATCTCGGCGTAGGGCACCACCATGGGATCGTCCACCGCGGCGGCCACCGCGCCCAGGCCGGAGCCCAGCACGATGCCCACCCGGGGCGTGAAGGCGCCAAAGATGGCGCGCACCAGCTCAACTGCTTCCTGTACTTCGTCGTAGTAGCTCATAGGCAAAAACCGTGGGAAACGCTTGGGACATTGTACAGGCTGGCACATGGGGGCAGGCACAAGTTTGCAGCACCTGCGGTGCAGTCAACTGCTTCGGCACCTGCGGTGCGGCCAACTGCTTCGCATTGTTTATGCGCTCAGGCGGCAAACAAAAAGGCTGCCCACCGGGGGCAGCCTTTGGTTTGCCTCTCTGGATTGCTTATTGCTCGGTGCTGGGCTGGCCCGGAGCGGTCACTGCGGCCGGAACCTTCTCCCGGGCCTCGATCGGCTTGAAGTAGTCGTGCTCCCACAGATTCTTGTAGAAGACGCCGGTTAGCTCCGCAGCGCGGGGGCCGAAGGTGGGCCTGCCGCCTTCCAGGAAGAAGACCGTGACCAGACTGCCCTGCGGCGACTCCGAGTAGGAGGCAAACCAGCCAAACCGGGTGCCCTTGTCGCTGCAGGTACCGGTCTTGCCGAAGACCGGGAACTGCTGGAAGTTATAGCGCAACCGCCGCGCGGTGCCAAACTCCACGGCCCCGGCCATGCCGTCCAGCATCTGCGGCACGTAGCTGGCAATGTCCAGCTTGCGCTTCACTTGGGGCTCAAAGCTGGCCACCTGGTCCAGCGAGGTGGGGTGTTGCAGGTAGTAAAGGGTGCCGCCGTTGGCCAGCGCGGCCACAAATGCGCCCAGCTGCAGCGGAGTCAGTGAAACGCCCTGCCCAAAGCTGCACATGCGGCCCACGCCGCCCTCGCTGGCGGGCAGTTCTTCGTCCGGATAGGTGCCCAGCTGTTCGCCTTCGATGTTGTAGCCGGCCAGTTCGCCCAGGCCGAACTGCTTTTCGTAGCGATGCAGGCGCTCAAAGCCCAGCTCGCGGCCAAGTTCTTCAAAATAAAGATTGTTGCTCTTGGCAATGGCCTGCGTCATGTTCATCCGGAAGCCGTCCAGCTTGACCGGAGTCTCGGCCGTCACCAGGCCCTCAGAGAGCGCGGCCAGAGCCACGGTGAGCTTGATGGTGGAGCAGGGCTCGGCGCCGGGCGAGAGGGCCAGCTTCTGGTTCACCATGGCCAGAATGCGGCCGTTGGCGGGGTTGATGACCACCGCAGTGCCGTTCATGTCACCCAGCGCGTCCACGGCAGCCTGGCGAACCACCGGGTCTTCGCCGGCCGTCACATCGTTGGCGGTCTGATCGCCGTTGGCAAAGGAGCTGGCGGTAAAGCGCTCGTTCGTGGTGTGATGGCGGCGGGAGCGGGCCGTAACCCGCACGGTAGCCGCGCCGCGCTTCCGGAGAGCCGGAGCCACCGGCTTACCGGCCTTGGCAGCGACATGAGCCGCGGGCGCAGCTTTGCTGGCTGTGTGGGCCGCAGGCGCAGCCTTGGCAGCCGCATGGTGGCTGGCGGTGCTGTGCGGAGCAAGCTTCTGCTCGGCCCGAGGACGATGCAGCGGGCGCGGCGCATTCAACGCCTGGGCAATGCCTGCACCCGCAACCAACCCAACCACGACCAACGCAACTGCCCTAAACGACAAAACCTTCATGCGGCCAACATCCTCTCGAGAGGGATTTTTCTTGCGATGAGCCGCCACAGCAGCCCATCTGGGGTCTGGCTCTACTACGACCTATCGGCCGCGAGCCCGGCGTCGAGCAGCCTCCAACAAGTGAGAGGCAAGTGCCGGGTACCCTCATCCGGTCAATCTGGGAAACTCCGGATGGAAGTACAGGTTCCCTGGGGCGATCTCCGGTTGCGTCTTACCCGGTTCGGTCCTGGCGCCTGCACTTGCTGGAGGGCTTTGTTGCCATAGTACAACCGTAACGTTCGTGCTCCAACTCGGTATTGAGACGAAAGAAGTTACTGCCGCCCACCGGCCGGGTCCCGGGAGTACCGCACGGGGCCCGGCCAGCAGACATCAGAACTGCGAACGGCGCATGAAGGCCGGCACATCCAGGTCCTGCTGCTCGGCGGGCTGCGCCTCGGTAAACAGCGGGGCCGGCTGCGTTTCTTCAGCCATCACGTTGTGCAGCATGGGCGGAAACTCGGCGGCGTAGTCGCGGGGAGCCTCCTGTTCGGGCTGGACGGCGGCGCGCTGCGGCGCAGGCGTCTCGCTCTCATCGGCCAGCACGGCGGCCGCCGGAGCAGTGAGGGAAACCGTTGTGGCCACCGACGGAGCCGCGGCGGCAAACGTCATGGTGCCGGTGCCGGGCTCGTCGTCCTGCTCGCTCATGAAGCGGGGCGGTTCGGGCTGATTCGCTTTCTGGTTCGCTTCCTGGTCCTGCTCGCCCAGCCACGCATCGGGAGCCACCACGGGCACGCTCACGATCGGTGTTTCCTCAATCTCCAGCATGCGGGCGCGGCGCTCCGGCATCTGGCCGCGGAAGCCGGTGGCGATGACGGTGACCTTCACTTCCTCGCCCATGTTCTCGTCCTGCACCGCGCCAAAGATGATGTTGGCGTCTTCATGAGCAGCGGACTGGATCAGCGACGAAGCCTCGTTGACCTCGGAGAGCTTCAGCGAGCTGGAGCCGGTGATGTTAATCAGGATGCCGCGCGCGCCGTCGATGGCGCCGGCCTCCAGCAAGGGCGATGCCATGGCGGCCTGTGCCGCCTCGCGGGCCCGGTTCTCGCCGGAGCGGACCGCGGTACCCATCACCGCCTGCCCCATGCCGGCCATGGTGGTCTTCACGTCGGCAAAGTCGCGGTTGATGATGCCCGGAATGGTGATGATGTCGCTGATGCCCTGCACACCCTGGCGCAGCACATCGTCGGCAATGCGGAAACTCTCAAAGAAGCCGGCGTCGCGGGCCACGGCCAGCAGCTTCTCGTTGGGGATGACGATCATGGTGTCCACCGCCTCCACCAGCTCGTCCAAACCGCGCTCGGCCTGTTGCTGGCGGCGCTTGCCTTCAAAGCCGAAGGGCTTGGTGACCACGGCCACGGTGAGAATGCCCATCTCGCTGGCCAGCGAGGCGATCACCGGCGCAGCGCCGGTGCCTGTGCCTCCGCCCAATCCGGCGGTAACAAAAACCATGTCGGCGCCTTCCAGCGCCTCGATGATCTTTTCCGAGTCTTCCAGCGCGGCGCGGCGGCCCACGTCGGGATTGGAGCCGGCGCCCAGGCCGGAGGTGAGCCGCACGCCCAACTGCAACTTGACCGGCGCCTGAGAGAGCTTCAGGGCCTGCACGTCGGTGTTGGCGGCAATAAATTCCACCCCTTCCATCCCCGCCTGGATCATGCGGTTCAGCGCGTTGCCGCCGCCGCCGCCCACGCCGATCACCTTGATGCGCGCGCCGCTCAACTGTTCGTCGTGGAATTGGATCCGCATGCCTTCCGGCTGGTTGTTCTGTTCCATGGTTCGTTGCCCTCCTTCAGTGACCCCGGCCCCGGCCGGATACGGTTGCAAAAACAGCTCCTAGCTGCTAGCTTCTAGCACCTAGCCCCCAGTCCCTCGTCCCCTTGTTCCCTCGTCCCTATTCCCTATTCCCTATTCCCTGCTTAAAAGCTCGACGTAAACATGTTCTTCAGCCTGGATCGAACGCTCTGCCGCTCCGCCGCGCGGGTGGCGCGGGTGCGCTGCACGTAGAGCAGTGTGCCAATGGCTACGGCAAACGACGGATGGACCAGGTCCGAAGGCATGTGGGAGATGCGTACCGGCGAAGCCACCCGGGCCGGCACGCGGAGCTGGCTTTCGGTTACATCCAGCATACCGGTCAGCAGCGCTCCGCCGCCGGTCAGCACGCAACCGGCGCCCAGCGCCTCGGCCACGCCGCCATCCTGCAGGCTGCGGCGCACAAAGCGCATCAGCTCCACGGCGCGGGCCTCCAGAATCTCGGCCAGGGCGCGCTGGCGGATGATCTGCGGCTCGGGGTTGGCAATCTCCAGCTCCAGATGCAGGGGCACATCGGTGACCACGGCATTGCCGTAGACGCGCTTGAGCTCCTCGGCCAGAGCGGTTGACATGCTCATGCCCACGGCCAGATCGTTGGTAAAGTGCATGCCGCCAATGGGAATCGACGCGGTATGCACCACGGCGCCCTCGTAAAAGACAGCCAGCTCGGTGGAGTGCGCGCCGATGTCCAGCAGGCAGACGCCCAGCTCGCGCTCGTCGGCAGATAACGTGCCCTCAGCCGCGGCCAGCGACTCCAGCACCGCATCCGAGACCTTGACCCCGGAACGGTTGGCGCAGGTGACGGTGCTTTGCAGTGCCGAGCCCGAGCAGGTGGCAATGTGCAGATCCACTTCCAGCCGCGCGCCCACCATCCCCACCGGATCGAAGATGCCCGGTTGCTCGTCGAGGATGAACTGGCGGTGCAGCAAGTGCAGGATCTCGCGGTCCGGAGGCCGCTCCACGGAGCGGGCGCGGTCCACGGCATTGCGTACATCGTCGCGGGTGATCTCGCGCATGCGGCTGCCCAGGTCGAAGCCGCCAGTCGTGTTCAGTCCCCAGGTATGCGGTCCGCCCACGCCCACGGCGCAGTCGCTGATGTTCAGATTGCGTCCCGAGCGCTCGGCCTCCACCACCGCGGCGCGCACGGCTTTGATGGCCGGAGGCAATTCGGAGATGAGCCCCTTGCGCATGCCCGCGGAGTCCACCACGCCATGGCCGCGGTAGCGCAGCGAGTTCTCGATGAGCTCGGCTGCCACCACGCGCGTGTACATGCTGCCGATGTCGAGCGCCACGATCAGTTGGTTGGTCTTCTGGCTCATGGCGTCACTGTCCTTCCATCGCCGGCTGGGCGGGCTGTACCGCGGGCGCACGGTGGCGCGCGGTGTTCAGAGGAGTGCTGTTTCCGGCCGGACGCCGGCGTTGCTTTTCAACCCGCGCGCGGTCGATGCGTGTCTGATCGGCCTTTTGCCGGGCAGTCTTGGCCTTGCCGGCGCGGGAGCTGGCTCCGTGCGCCGCGGCATTCTTCGGTTTGGCATCCTTGTGGCCGGCAGCTGCGCCCTTGGGCGCGGTTTTGCCGGCAACCTGCTGGCGGCTCGGCGCGGTAGGCGTGGCGGCTGGAGACAGCCCCATGGCCGGCTGCACCGGCTGCTGGCCCATTTGCGGATTTTGCTGCGCGGCTGTTGGTTGCGCGTTGGCGTCGCCCGGCAACGGCGTGGCGGCTGGGGCCATCTTCAGCACCACCTGGCCCTTGTAGCGCAGATCCACGCCCAGCAGGTGGGGATACTGTTGCCGCCACTCGGCAATATGCCGCATGTAGCGCTGATAGCGGTCCAGGAAGCGCTCATAGCCCAGATGCGCCACCACGTCGCCGCCCTGCTCCACCATCTTCACCCGCGCATCCTCCGGGTCGCTCAGGTCTACCTCGGAGATCTGCAGGGAGTTGTGCTGGCCGCCGGCATCCAGCTCGTTCATCATCTGCAGGAAGACGTTCATGCGCACGCGGCGGTCGTCGAGTTTGGAGGCGGGGTTCAGGCCAGTCACCTCCGGAAACGAATAATGGCGCTCGGCCATGGCCGCGGCCGACATGGTGAGCAGCACGCCATCGGCATCCACCAGGCCGGTTTCGCCGTTGATCTGGGTAAAGGCCACCGGCTTGCGCTCTTCCACTGCCACGCGCAGGCGGTTGGGCAGCATCCGCATCACGGTGGCGTGCTTGACCCAGGGAATGGTCTCGATCTCGTGGCGGCGCTCGTCCAGATGGATGAAGAAGATGTTCTTGCCGATGTCCTCGCCGAAGACGGGCAGCACATCGGCGCGAGTGACCTCGTCAAGGCCGGTGCACTCAATGTTGCTGGCGCCGGCAATGCGAAAGCGGTCGTCGCTCTGGAGCGCGCTGTGCAGCAGCAGCGCGGAAACCGTGCCGCCGCCGATTACCGCAAAGGCAGCCAGAGCCAGCAGGGCACGGCCCCACAGGCTCTCCGGACGCCACCAGCGGGTGCGCGGGGCATCGTAGCCGCTTCCAGCCTCGCTGCGCCGGTCGACGCGGTCAACGCGGTCGACCCGGGCGGCATTGCGGCTGGAGACGCGCTCCTCCCAGTCCAGGAACTCGGAATCCTCCGCGTCAGCTGCAGCACGATCAGCCGCAACCGATCTGCTGCCAGCGCGTGCGGGCGGCTGCTGGCCGCGCCGTGCGCGAGGCTCCGCGGGCGGTTCGTCGTCCCCATAAGGGGTCCGGTTTGTGGTGTCACCTTGATTCATCACGCCCGAGCAAGGTCGTGAGAGTCGCCAGATTTCACTATAGCTTGGGCCACAGCACAGGTTTTCCGCAAGCAGGAGCAGGGGAACCCGGCAGGTTACGGGGCGTGGGAAAGAGAAAGCCATGAGATGAGTGCTGCCATCGAACGCGAAGTCGAAGCCTATCCGACAGTCTGAAGCGCGCGTTTCCCTGCCCTACCCCTTGCTCTCCAGCGCAGCTAGAATCTGCGGGCCCAGTTGGCTGACGTTCCCTGCGCCCAGGGTCAGCACCAGGTCGCCGGGCGCGGCCACCTTCAGCACGGCAGCAATAGCGGCGGGAAAATCTGCGGCAAAAGTTGCTGGCGGGTTCTGGATGGCTTCCACAAGCTTTTCCGCGGTGACGCCGGGAATGGGCTCCTCGCTGGCGGCGTAGATGGGCAGCAGGGTCAGGGTGTCGGCATCCGCAAAAGCCGTGGGGAACTCGCCCATCTGGTCCTGGGTGCGAGTGTAGCGGTGGGGCTGGAAGACCACGTGGATGCGGTTATAGCCACACTCGCGGGCCGCGGCCAGGGTGGCGCGAATCTCGGTGGGATGGTGGCCGTAGTCGTCCACCACGGCAATGCCGCGAGCCACGCCACGCTGCTGGAAGCGCCGATCCACGCCCCGGAAGTGGCTCAATCCAGTAGCGATCTTCTCCCCCGGCACGCCCAGCTGGTGGGCAATGGCCACGGCGGCGGTAGCGTTCAGCACATTGTGGCGGCCAGGCACATGCAGCTCAAAGGGCCCCAACACGCCGCTGGCTGTTACCACCTGGAAGCGGGCAAAGCGGCCTTCGGGCGTAGCCAGCAATTCCAGCCGGTAATCGGCCTCCGCAGCCACTCCGTAAGTGAAAACCCGGCGGCGGGCGCGGGGCAGGATGGCCTTGAGCAGCGGATTGTCGATGCAGGCCGTAGTCGCGCCGTAGAACGGCAGGCGGTTGATGAAGTCCAGAAAAGCGGTCTCCACGTCGGCCATGTCGTGGTAGCAGTCCATGTGCTCGCGATCCAGATTGGTGATCACCGCCAGGATGGGCGAGAGCTTGAGGAAGGAGCGATCGCTTTCATCGGCCTCGGCCACCAGATATTGGGTGGAACCCAGCCGGGCGTTGGAACCGAGCGCGTCCACGCGGCCGCCCACCACCACGGTCGGATCCAGACCGCCAGCGGTCAGCACCGCTGCCACCATGGAGGTGGTGGTGGTTTTGCCGTGCATGCCGGCAATGGCGATGCCGTACTTGAGCCGCATCAGCTCAGCCAGCATCTCCGCGCGCTGAATGACGGGAATTTTGCGGGCGTGAGCTTCCAGCACCTCGGGGTTGGTTTTGCCGACGGCAGAACTCGTAACCACCACCGTCGCGCCTGCAATGTTGGCCGCGTTGTGGCCTTCGTAGACCGTGGCGCCCAGCTTCTCCAGCCGGTCGGTGTTGGGTCCGCGGCGAAGGTCCGATCCGGAGACCTTCATGCCCAGGCTCAGCAGGATCTCGGCAATGCCGCTCATGCCGATGCCGCCGATACCGATGAAGTGCGCGTGCTGTGAGGTGGCAAACATGGTGGATGAAATTACAACTTTATCATCCGGGGCCAGTCGCGCTTACTCCGGCAGCGTGTAGTCCAGCTCGTAGCTGTGCTGCCCCTTCTCCTGAACGATGCGGAAAGTCCCTGCGATTCCGGCCAGTTCGCCCGTCCCCGAGCCAGGGACGACGACGACCTGCATCCTGGGCCCGGCCGCATCCATGGTGCCCAGATGCGCCAGCACAAAGCTTCCCTTGCGGCCATGGAGCGTGCCGGTAACCGTTTCAATCGCCACGTAGCCCGCTGCCCCCTCGCGGGGATTGCCAGCGGAGAACATCTCTCCCTTGGTGGTTGCCACCAGATCGCCCTCGATCTCCTTGTCGATGGAATACCGCGCGGTCCCATCGGCAGGCGGCGGCGTAAGCGGTACAACTTTCACGGTAAACATACCTCGTGCGATGTGCTGCATGGGGACCTCCTGAGCCGGCCGGACCGGCGTCTGCTGTGCGGTTGCCGCAAGGGGAAGAAAAGCGAGAGCCAGCGCCAGAAATCGCATGGCTGGATTTTAGCTGAGGGCTGGCTGGATTCCCCCCATTCCGGGGGAAAAAATAATCTTTCAACACCGGCTGGCGCCGAATGTTGCGCCGGATTATTTTGCGCAACATGCCGCAACCTTTTCTCTGCATTGTGTTTGTACAACCATAACCGGACAAGACCGGGGGCAGCAGGAGCCAAGCCCACCGGGAACCAGGCCGGGGCCAGCAGCGGTAGCAAAAGCCGCCCGGCCAGGTAGGAGGAGTGATGACAGGCATGAAGACGTGGATGCTGGGTGCAGCGATGTTGGCAGGAGCGGCGGCGCTGGGAACCATGCCGGCGGCGGCAGCAGAGTTTGGCGTGCGCGTGCGGGGTCCGGTGGTCTATGTGCCCCCCTGCCCCGGTCCAGGCTATGCATGGTTCGACGGCTACATGGCCAACGGCTACTGGGTGCCGGGACGCTGGGAGTTCCGTGGCGAGCGCGTGGTGGTGGGACGCGCCCCCTATGCCCGCTTTGACTACGGTCGCGGCGAACGGCGCGCCTACGACCGGGGCTACGATCGCGGCTACGACCGCGGACGGCGTTATTGATCCGGTAACTGAATACTGTCAGGGTGCCCCATCCATTTCCGCGTTCTTTGCGGGAATGGGTGGGAAGAAGATGCCCCTGTTTTATTGCCGGATCAATAGAACCCGCAGCAACGGCAAAAGAAATCCCCCAGGCGGCCTCTTCCCCCGAAGAGGCCGCTTCGTCTAACCGTATGAGGATGCTGTATCTGCATCCCCGGCAGCAGGCAGCGCAGTTCCTGCTTGCATTGGACGCTCCGGCGGAGCGAAGCTTTTTTTACCTTCGACCGCAACAAATCCGCTGGAGCGTGTTTGAGAGATTAGAGCGGCGGGCAAGCACCCACCGCTGAAGGTGCCCGATCCGGAACAGAATTCCGGGTCCCGGCAACAGGGTTTGCCGGATGGCACAAGGGAGGATGCGATGCGCAGCTATCGCGTGGTTCTATTGGGATTGGCTCTGGCGTTGGCAGCCTGTGTTTCGGCCCGCGCTCAGGTAGCAGTGGGGATCGGCGTTGGCCCGGCCGTGGTGCCGGTTCCGGTGGGATATGGCTACGACTACGCCTATTGGGGCGAGCCGCCGGTCTGCTCCTGGGGCTACTACCCCTACTACCCCTATGCCTGCGCTCCATATGGCTATTACGGTCCGCAGTGGTTTATGGGCGGCGTCTTCATTGGCGCCGGCCCCTGGTACCACTGGGGCTGGGGCCACCGCGGCTGGGGTTATGGCCACGAGGGCTGGGGCTATCGCAGCGGCTATTACGGCCGCGGAGGATACGCCTATAACCGGGGCGTAGCCGGCGGCGGCCGGATTCCCTATGCCGGCGCAGCGCGCGGCGGTTACAGCTACGGCCGCTCCTACAGCGGAGGCAGCACGGGTGCAGGACACAGTTTCAGCAACGGCGGCGGCCGCAGCTACTCCGGCGGTGGATTCTCCGGTGGTGGCCACATGAGCTCCGGTGGTGGCTTCGGTGGCGGTCATGGTGGCGGCGGCCACAGATAAGACCCTGCCCATCCAGAGACAAGAAAGCTCGTCTGCAGTGCAGGCGGGCTTTCTTTTTCGCCAAAAATCAGTTTACGAATGGCTGTGGTAGCTGGCCGGACCGGCCATGACCAAGCCGCTGCGCTGGCGGCCATGAACGTACCAGCAGCACCAGCGGGTTTCATACATCTGCGGATCGCGGCTGGAGCGCAGCTCATGATAGCTGAGCCGTCCGTAGATGTAGATCTTGTCTTCCCAGGTGTCCACCCGCTCCAGGCTGCCATGGGAAGGGGGTGCCGGCCCGCGCGCATCGCGATCTGGGGTCGGATGCGCGCAGGCTGGCCGGAGGGGGGCGGGCCAGAGCCCCCCAGCTTAGTCGACCGTCACGGCCAGAGTCGCCGTTGAGTAGATGCTGGAGTTGGACAGCGCCGCACCTTCCACCTGAATCGAGTAGCTGCCGGTGGGCACGCCGGAAGTTCCCGAGGAGATGGTGATGGTTGTGGGGTTGAGGCTGACGGTGATCGCTTCGGAATTGGCGGTTGTGCCACCGGAGCTCGATCCGCCGCAGCCGGTCACGGCAAAGCCGACGAGGGCGAAGGCCAGAACCGCCATCAGACCGCGCACCCGGCGGAAGCGCCATCCGATGAGGCCTGCCAGCAGCAGAGCCGCGGCACTGAAGCCGGCCGTCTCCACGCCGCGCAGGTTGCGGACGGCGGGTGCCTGGCTGGCGGCCGCACTGCGGGTGCCTGGAGCATGGAAGGCTTTGGTGCTGCCGTGGGTGATGGTCTCCGTGGCGCAGGTGTTCGCGCCCAGGTAAATGGTAAGCGTCTCATTCACCGAGGAGCTGCCGGTAACGCTGGCGCTGCTGATGGTATAGCAGGCGTAATTCTGCAGGTAGGTGCTGGAGGTGGACAGATCGAAGGCCACCGTGCCGGTGAAGCCGCCGGAGGGCGCCACGGTCACAGTGGTGGAGGCGTTGCCGCCGTTGCCAGTGGTAGTTGTAGCTGGAACAGTGACGACCACCGTTCCGGTCGAAGGCGCATCGGTAGCGCTGCCGGAATAGGTGGCGACGATGGTATGCACACCCCCGGCGGTGGACGAGAAGCTATAGGTGGCCTGGCCGGAGACCAGCTGCAACGCGGAGTTGACAACCGTGCCATCCACCTCAACCGACAATGTGCCGGTGGGCGTGCCCGAAGCCGCAGCCACCGCGATGGTGATGCTGTCCGCCGCGCCCGAGGCCGGCGTGCTGGTGGTCGCCGAAAGGGTAGTGGTGGTGGTGATGAGCGACGCGTTGGTGGAGCTGGGCCAGGCGTTCAGCAGCTGATTGAAATCCAGCGAACCCAGGCCCGTCGCTTCGTCGTAGCCGGTGGTGGCCGAGTACTCCGCCGCTCCGGCCGTGGAACAGTACGTGCTGCCGGCAGTGCAGGCGTTGGAGCCGCTGGTGATGTCGTGGAAGGCCGAAGCGTAAGTGGAGGAGTTCGATGCCAGGGTGTAGAGCGTGGAGTTGATCAAGCCCTGGCCGGTGCTGTCTTCCTTCTGGTTCACAATGGCCAACATGCCGGCAAAGATGGGCGCGGCAAAGCTGGTGCCGCCGGCTACGGTCAGATATTGGTTGTTGGTGTCGCGGAAACCGTTGGAGCAACTGCCGGTGATGCCGGTAGATTTGGTGTCGCTGGAGCAGTAGAGGTAGCCGGCGTCGTTGGGCGAGGAGTCCAGCGAGATGTCCGGCACCAGACGATAGCCCAGGGAGTAATCCGGCGCGGTAGTAATACCGGGAACGCCCTTCTGCCAACTGGGCCGGGTAGCAAAGACGCTAGTCCCGCCGCCGCCGGAGGAGAGGCCGTTCGTGGAGGAATCGTCGTTCCAGACCTGCTCGGGGATATAGCTCTTGGCACTGCTTCCGTTGCTGGCGTTGGCCGAGTTCCAATACGTGCTGTTGGAAGAAGCGGTATCGGCAGAGGGAAACTCGGTGCCGCCGAGCGCGGTGACGTAGGCGCTGGAGGCTGGATAGTTGACCGACACCACTTCCTGCTGGGCCGTCGTCAGTCCGGATTCGCCGTAGCAGCCGGTAGAGCCGGAGTCGCCCGCCGAGGCGACGATGCTCTGCCCCTGGCTGGCGCCCTGCTCCAGGTAGGCGTCCAAGCTGGCGTACTCGGATTGGCTCATCTCGGCTTCGCAACCGCCGTAGCTGATGCTGAGGATGGGAGCGATGCGGTTATCGATGGCGTAGGCGAGCGAATCCCATACGTTTTGATTGGTATTGTTGCCCACGTAAACCAGGTAGATCGTTGCGCCCTTGGCGATGGCGCCGGAGTATTCCAGATCCAGATCGGACTCGGATTCATCGCCGGTGGAAACGGCAGCGGTGCCGGAACCGGGCACCAGCACCAGGGTGGGGTCCTTCACGGTGAGGCCGGCCGCGCTCTGAAAGGCCTCGATATCGGTGACAACAATCTCCGACTGCCCCATCACCGCAATCGACTGGCCGGAACCGGTGTAACCCGCGCTATAGGCCGCATTGATGTCGTAGATTGTTGCCACATCACCTGGGGTAAGGTAGTGGCTGCCGCTCTGGCTGGAGGTGAAGTAGGGATTCACCATGCTCTGGCTGGCCGGACGAATGCGCACGTGGGGCTTGGGACGGAAGTCGTTCAGATTGCGCACCGCGTCCACAACACCGCTCAAAACGGCCGGAATCGAAAGCGCGCTGGCGTTGGCAAAGTGCGTCTCGCCGTTGACTGCATAGTGGTGCATCTGGGTGCCGAAGGCCGCTTCCACCTGCGCTGCGGTACCGGAGAAAGTCAGATAGGTACGGCTGGTGGCAACCCCCTCGATGGAAAAGCCCTGCTGCTGCAGCCAGTTCTCCACCTTGGCCAGGTCGTTGTCGCTGATGCCGTAGCGCGCGGCAAAGGTGGCCGGGGTCAGCCACTGGTGGTAGTAGGGCGAGCCCGGAGTCTGCTGTGCCTGAACCAACGCATCCAGGTCGGCCTTCTGGGCCGCGGTCAAAGCAAAGTGCAGGGTGATGCCGGCCAGCTTGGTATCGCCCGCCAGCCTGCCGATGTCGTTCGCAGACTGTGCGTGGGGATTGGCCGTCCCGGCAAGCTGCACAGTGCGAAGCGTATCGATCTCTCCGTTTACGCGATCGGCTACCGCCTGTGCGGCCAGTGCCGATGCTCCCGCAAACAAGAGAATGGCGCTACCTATCCAGTTCCGCATGGCTCCCATCCCTAAACCTCCCACATTCGTTAGACGAGCATTCCGCTGCACGTTATTCACTATGAACTCCTAAAATGCTGGCATTCGAATCAAGAAATGCGACGCCGAAGCTCCGGTTGAGAGCGCAAGGATGCGCGAACCACAGACGGGGCAGCGCAGAACCGCAACCCGCCTCTTCTTTGTCTGACGCCAACCACCGGCTGGCGATGACACGATCCTACCGGTTCATGCCACCGAATGCATACCAGCCTCCGATTCGACTGATTTCCACCCCATTGGTTTGGACGGGAGAAAAAGAAACGGTGCCGCAAGCTTCCAAAGTCTATAGTTTGCATCATAAAAAGCATTGTCATTCTGAGCCAACGGGTGCCGGGTGCCCCTGGTCCCTCGCACTCGGGGACCAGGGAAGCTGGGATGCCAAAGCACAAATTCATGCGGTCAGAGAACTAGAGCCCGGCATTGGGTGGAGCGGCCGGTTGTTGTTGCTGCTGGTCGGCCGGAGGTGCGGCCGGCTGCTGATCCCCAGCCGGCGGCTGTAGTTGCTGATCGGCGGGGGGCGCAGCCGGTGGCGTGGGCGGCTGGTTGGCGGTGGTGTCGTAGCGCTGCAGCTTGTAGAAGATGGGCGTTACCTCAAACGGCATCTTGTCGCGCGCGTTCATGGGGGCGTAGCGCTTGGCGTTCAGCATGTACACCTTGTCG
>Ga0371490_1000261_pt1 | contig 41832 bp, 23 predicted proteins | sample MB2SIPfraction_FD_207959 | JGI IMG/M metagenome (GOLD analysis project Ga0371490, IMG submission 207959) | Lab enriched peat soil microbial communities from McLean, Ithaca, NY, United States - MB28FN SIP fraction | ecosystem: Environmental > Terrestrial > Soil > Wetlands > Peat | place: USA... | reverse complement strand
ACGAGTACCGCAAGTACATTGAAAAGGACGCGGCCCTGGAGCGCCGCTTCCAGATTGTCTACGTGGGCGAGCCCAACGTGGAAGACACCATCGCGATCCTGCGCGGCTTGAAGGAGCGCTATGAGTCGCATCACAACGTGCGCATCAAGGATGCGGCCATTGTGGCTGCCGCCACGCTCTCGCATCGCTACATCTCCGATCGTTTCCTGCCCGACAAGGCCATCGATCTTGTCGACGAGGCCGCGGCTTCCCTCGCCATTCAAATTGGCAGCGTGCCCACGGAGATCGATCAGCTGGAGCGCGAAGCTACCTCGCGCGAGATTGAGCGCGCGGCCCTGAAGCGCGAGACCGATGCCCACAGCCGCGAACGGCTGGAGGAAGTGGAACGCGAGATTGCGCATCTGCGCGAGCAGATTACCGCGCTGCGCGCCCGCTGGACCACCGAGCGCGAGGCGATCGCGCGCATGAGTGAAACCAAGAAAAAAATCGAGGCGCTGCGTTTTGAGATGGAGGAGCAGACCCGCAAAGGCCAGCTGGAGCGCGCTGCGCAGATCCAGTACGGCGAGCTGCCCAGGCTGGAAGCCGAGCTGAAGAAGCTGAACGCCGCGCAGGACGGGGCGGGGCAGAACCGGGGCGGCGTAGCACGCATGCTGAAGGAGGAGGTCGACGAAGAGGACATTGCCAAGATTGTGAGCAAGTGGACCGGCATTCCCGTGGCACGCATGCTGGAAGGCGAAGTAAAGAAGCTCATCCATATGGAAGAGCGGCTGAGCGAGCGCGTGATCGGACAGGATGCGGCGCTCACCGTGGTCGCCAACGCCATCCGCCGTTCCCGTGCGGGCCTGAGCGATCCCAAGCGGCCCATTGGTTCTTTTATTTTTCTGGGACCGACAGGTGTGGGCAAGACGGAGACCGCGCGCGCGCTGGCCGAGTTTCTGTTCGACGACGAGCAGGCCATGGTGCGCATCGACATGAGCGAGTACATGGAGAAGCACGCGGTGGCCCGCTTGATTGGCGCGCCGCCTGGATATGTGGGTTATGACGAGGGCGGGCAGTTAACGGAAGCTATCCGCCGCCGGCCCTACGCCGTCGTGCTCTTTGACGAGATCGAGAAGGCCCATCCCGACGTTTTCAACGTGCTGTTGCAGGTGATGGACGATGGACGGTTGACGGATGCGAAGGGCCGCGTGGTCAGCTTCAAGAACACCGTGCTCATCATGACCTCGAACCTGGGCGCGGCGCTGCTGACGGCCGACGCGCTGAAGAGCGATCACGACTTTGAGATCGCGCGCGAGAGCGTACTGCAGGTGCTGCGCGAGCACTTCCGGCCGGAGTTCCTGAACCGCGTGGACGATACGGTCATCTTCCGCCCGCTGGGTGCGGCGCAGATGTCGGCCATTCTGGAGCTGCGTTTGAACGAGATTCGCAAGCTGCTGGAAGACCGCGCCATCTCGATCGAGCTCACTGAGCCTGCGCGCCAGCTGATTCTGGCCGCCGGTTCCGATGCCGCTTACGGTGCGCGGCCCTTGAAGCGTGCCCTGCAGCGCATGATCCAGGACCCGCTGGCCATCAAGATTCTGGATGGCCAGGTGCTGAACGGCGCGCACGTGCGCATCGACGTGGACCGCAACTCGAATCAGCTGCACTTTGAGCCCATGGGCCGCGAAGCCATGGCCTAGCATTGCATGCAGCAGACGCGCTTCGCGGCATTGCATGCGGCAGCCTTTGCGCCTTCGAAGCTACCATCAACCAGAACGGCTCCGCTGAACGGAGCCGTTTCTTTTTTTCGATCATCTCCGCGGATTCCTTACATAAGCACCGGCAAAGCTGTAACGATGCCGGTTTCATCGGCGATGCAGGATGCGACCTGCGCCACGCCGGGCTATCTCTTCTTCCGGTCGGCGGCCAGCTTCATGTGGGCGATCTTCCGCTCCTTGCGGTAGACGTTGGCCACGGCCATGGACCAGAGCGGGACCAGATCGAAGCCGGGCACCAGTTTGGCCACAAACGAGGGTGCGAACTCCCAGTGCCAGCCGAGCAGCAGGCTGAGCAGCGCACACATCACCGCGTCCACCCCGTCCTCGGCCACCGAGAGCGCTCCCTCCCAGAAGATGGGGAAGGCGACCATCTGCACAATGTCTGCCAGAATGGCCAGCGCCAGGGCCCAGCGCATGCGCGAGCCGGCAATCAGGCGGGGCTGGGTCTGGGCTGTCTCCTTGCTCATAGATCGCCATTCTACGCTGTCCGGCCAGCCCTCTTGCCTGTCCGCTACGGCTGACTGGTACACTGCAAGGGAAAACGGTTACCCGAATCACCTTCGAAGTTCCAACCCCCACAAGGATCGCCATGTCCCTCGCTTCGCTTCGCACTCTCGTCCTGAAGGCCAACCGGGAGATCTCCCGCCGTGGCCTTGCTCCCCACACCTTCGGCAACGCCAGCGGCATCGATCGCACCGGCTCCCAGCCCCTGGTGGTCATCAAGCCTTCTGGCGTCGACTACGCCACCATGACCGAAGAAGACCTGGTGGTCACCGACTTGAGCGGCAAGATCCTGGAAGGCAAGCTGCGCCCCTCCTCCGACCTCGACACCCATCTGGAGCTCTATCGCCAGTTCCCGCAGATCGGCGGCGTGGTCCACACCCACTCCGAGTTCGCCACCAGCTGGGCGCAGGCGTGCAAGCCCATCCCCTGCTATGGCACCACCCACGCCGATTATTTTCATGGACCTGTGCCCGTAACGGCCCCGCTTTCGGCTGCAGAGGTGGAAGAGGCCTACGTGCTGAACACCGGCAAGGTCATCGTCCGCCACTTCCAGGCCAACCATCTGGATCCGGTCTCGGTGCCTGGCGTGCTGGTAGCCGGCCACGCCCCCTTTACCTGGGGCAAGGACGCGATGGAGGCCGTGGAGCACTCCGATTGCCTGGAGTACATTGCCCGGCTGGCCTTCCGCTCGGCGCTGCTCGGCGCACCGGCAGAGGGTATTCCCAGCTACGTCTGCGACCATCACCACAGCCGCAAGCACGGCCCCAACGCCAGCTACGGCCAGACCAAATAGGGGCAAATGGAGCCCTGTCCTGTGGCGCCAAACCGCGGGGCAGGGCATTGATCCCGTTCGGGATTCCGTCTCGGGCGGTACGGATCTTGCATCGCGCTTCAAGTCGATCCTTCTAAATTCCGCCCCGTCAGTTGTATACTGTTTTCCATATCGTTATCCTTTTTTGCGGATCAAACTTTCATTTTTTAGCATTTTTCCACCGCTCCCGGATGACGCTCTGTGGAACCGGGCGTCCATATCTTTCGTATTCTCTGACAATTGCCGTCTCCCGAGCCGGCTTCTCCTTTTCCCCGGTCGCGTGGCATTCCACGTGCTATTCATCCATTGAGAGGGCGCCCCCCGTATGGAGACCAGTCTTTTCCATCGAGTGCAGGCAACGCTGCTGGCTCTGGCCACGGCTGCTCTTTTTATTTTGGCTGTCCTGAACCTGATGGAGGAGCGTGAGGTCCAGCAGCCGGATGACGGCATCTGGTGGCGCGACACCCAGGGCGGATTGCTGGCCGAGCGGGTTCTGCCCGGCATGCCCGGCCAGGTAGCCGGCATCCGCGGCGGCGACCTGCTGACCGCGGTCTCTACCTGTCCCAGCTGTGACGATCTGCCGATTCAGCATCTCTCCGATCTGGAGCGGGTCCTCTATCGCACCGGTACTTATGGCCAGGTCTACTACCAAGTTACCCGCGACCGCATTCCTCTTGACGCTCCCATCAAAGTCATTCCCGTTCCCCTGGACCGCTCGCTGGCGCAGGGCCTGCGCGTCATCGGACTGATCTACCTGCTCATCGGCATCTACGTGTTGCTGCGCCGCTGGGGCGCGGTCCGGGCCACGCACTTTTATGTCTTCTGCCTGGTCTCGTTTGTTCTTTACGCCTTCAAGTTCACCGGCCGTCTGCATGGACTGGATCTGGTTGTCTTCTGGGCCAACGTGATTGCCGAGTCGCTGCAGCCCGCTCTCTTCCTGCATTTTGCGCTCAGCTTCCCGGAGGAGCGGCTCAACCGCATCGGTCGCCGCATCCTGCTTCCGATCGTCTACCTCCCCGGCGTGGCGCTGACCGGCCTGTGGCTGTGGGTGATTGAGACCCGCGAGGCTACCGGGCTGCTCAAGCACCGGCTGGATCAAACGGGAACGGCTTACGACGCCTTCTTCTATCTGCTGGCCGTGGTGCTGTTCCTGCGCAGCTACGCCAAGGCCAACACGCCGATGCTGCGCCAGCAGCTGAAGTGGCTTTATCGCGGCACGTTCGTTGCGGTGCTGCCCTTCACGCTGTTTTATGCGGTGCCGTTCCTCTTCGACCTGAATCCGCCGCGCCTGCTCACCAATCTGGCTGGCCTGTCGCTGGTCTTTTTGCCGCTCACCTTCAGTTGGGCCATTGTGCGCTACCGGCTAATGGATACCGACCTGATCTTCAAGCGTGGCGTCACCTACACGCTGGCAACGGCGCTGCTGCTGGGTGGCTACTTCGGCGTGATCGCGCTGATCTCCGTGCTGGTGCACAACGCCATGCCCGAGGCGGTGCGGGAGTGGGGCCTGGTGGCGGCCATCCTGCTGACCGCTGCCATCTTCGATCCCCTCAAGCGCCGCATCCAGAGCTGGGTCGATCGCGGCTTTGACCGCCATCGTTACGACTACCGCAAGGCGCTGATCGAGTTTGGCCGCGGGCTGAGCACGGAAACCGATCTGCGCGCGCTGTTGCACTCCATCGTGGACCAGTTGCCCGACACGCTGCTGGTGGCCCGGGTCGCGGTCTTCCTGAACGAAGAGGGCCAGATGCGCCTGGCGGCCTCGCACGGGCTGCCCGCCGACGTCGAAAAGCAACCCCTGGAACTGGGCTTCATCAACTTCGACGAGACCTCCGATCACTCCCACATCTTCCTGGAGAACGCGCAACAGGCGCTGCACCTGCCCGAGCCCGAACAGCGCACCGCTGCATTGCTGGATTTGAACTACTATTTGCCCTGCCGGGTGCAGTACGGCGCCGAGTCGCGCACCATTGCGGTGATCGGGCTGGGCCGTACCCTGGGTGGCGATTTCCTGTCCAGCGAGGATGTCGAACTGCTAGAGTCGCTGGCCAGCTACATCGGCATTGCGCTGCAGAACGCCTCGCTCTACGCCCGGCTGGAAAAACAGATTGCCGAGTTCGAACGCCTCAAGGAGTTCAACGAGAACATCGTCGAATCCATCAACGTGGGCATCTTCGCTCTCGATCTGGAAGGCCACATCGAGAGCTGGAATGCGCAGATGGAGGCCATGTACGCGTTGAGCCGCGCCGAGGTGCTGGGCGAAGCACTTCGTGCCGTGTTTCCCTCCGAATTTGTTGAGGCGATGGAGGGTTTCCACGACGAGCCCGGCGTGCACCACATCTACAAGTTCCAGCTTACCACCCGCGCCGGCGAGCAGCGCACCGTGAACGCCGCCATTGCCCCCCTGCTCTCGCGCGACTTTGTACCCGTGGGCCGCATTGTGCTGGTGGACGATATTACCGATCGCGTGATGCTGGAAACCCAGCTGGCGCAGGCCGACAAGCTCAGCTCCATTGGCTTGCTGGCCGCCGGCGTAGCCCACGAGATCAACACCCCGCTGGCCGTCATCAGCAGCTATGCGCAGATGCTCACCAAGCAGCTCAAGGGCGATGCCCGGCTGGGCCCGGTGCTGGACAAGATCGTGCAGCAGAGCTTCCGCGCCTCGGAGATCGCCAACGGATTGCTGAATTTCTCCCGCACTTCCACCACGGAATTCCGTTCCACCGATCTGAATCAGGTGATCCGGGAGACGCTTTCGCTGCTCGAACATCAGTTCAAGACCGCGCAGATCGTGGTCGACCTCGAACTGGATGCCGGGCTGCCGCCGATTCACGGCAACCCCGGCAAGCTCCAGCAGGTCTTTCTGAACCTGTTGCTCAATGCCAAGGATGCCATGCCCGCGGGCGGCCATCTGCGCGTTTCCACGGCTGCCAACGGCCACGTAGAAGCCAGGGTCTCCGACTCCGGCTCCGGCATTGCGCCCGAGCACCTGAAGCGCATCTACGATCCATTCTTTACCACCAAGACCACTCCCAGACCTGGGGAGCGGCGCGGCACCGGTTTGGGGCTCTCCGTTTCCTACGGCATCATCCAGGAGCATGCCGGCAAGATTCATGTCGAAAGCGCCGTCGGCGCCGGCACCACCTTTCATCTTGAATTTCCCTTGTTAAGGAACTCCGTCCATGCCTGAGGTCGATCTGTCTTTGAATAACGCCAACTTCGTCTCCGCCAACGGCGACACGTTGCCCGCATCGATTCTGGTGATCGACGACGAGGCCGGCATTCGCGACTCGCTGGAGGTCCTGCTCACCTTCGAAGGCTATGCCGTCTCGATGGCCGTGGATGGAGAGGAAGGCCTGCGCATGGTCGAGGCCGACAGCTACGACCTGGTGCTGCTCGATCTGGCGCTGCCCGGCCAGAGCGGCATGGAGCTGTTGCCGCAGATCAAGGCTCTGCAGCCCGGCCTGCCGGTCATCATGATCACCGCTTACGGCACCGTGGATAACGTGGTGGAAGCAGTGCGCGCCGGCGCCGAGAACTTTGTCCAGAAGCCGTGGGACAACGAGAAGCTGCTGGCCGATATCCGCTCTGCCGTGGCCCGCCGCAAGGTCGAAGAAGAGAACCTGCAGCTCAAGCGCACCCTCAAGCAGCGCTATAACTTCTCCAACATCGTGGGCAAGAGCGAGATCATGCTCAAGGTCTTCGATCTGGTGGCCCAGGTTGCGCCCTCGCGCTCCACGGTGTTGATCCAGGGCGAGAGCGGCACCGGCAAGGAGCTGATCGCCAAGGCCATCCACGCCAACTCGCCGCGCAAGGATAAGCCCTTTGTGCCCATCAACACGGGCGCCATGCCCACCGAGCTGCTGGAGTCCACGCTCTTCGGCCACGTGAAGGGCGCGTTTACCTCAGCCATTGCCTCCAAGAAGGGCCTGTTTGAAGTGGCCAACGGCGGCACGTTGTTCCTGGACGAAATTGCCACCATGAGCATGGATACCCAGGCCAAGATCCTGCGCGTGTTGCAGGACCGCCGCTTCATGCACCTAGGCGGCATTCAGGAGATCCAGGTGGACGTGCGCATTCTGGCCGCCACCAACGTCGATCTGCGCGAGGAGGTCCGCGCCGGCCGCTTCCGCGAAGACCTTTTCTACCGGCTCAACGTGATCACCGTCGACCTGCCGCCCCTGCGCGTCCGCCGCGACGACATTCCGCTGCTGGCCAACCACTTTCTCGACTTCTACTCGAAGGAAAACAATCTGGAGCTGCGCAAGCTCTCCACCGAGGCCCTGCGCGCCATGATCGACTACGACTGGCCGGGCAACGTGCGCGAGCTGGAAAATGCTATCGAGCGCTGCGTGGTGCTCTCGTCCTCGCCGGCCATCGGCTCCGATCTGCTGCCCGGCCACATCACCGGGCGCAGCTTCCAGGACGCGCTGCTGGAGCACAATCCCAACGCCTCGCTCTTCGATATTCTGGAGACCATCGAGCGCCGCATTATTGTGGAGAAGCTGGAGCGCTGCAACTGGAACCAGACCGATGCCGCCGAGCAGTTCCGCATCCCGCTCTCCACGCTCAACCAGAAGATCAAACGCCTCAACATCGAGATCCGCAAGAAGAGCCGCGACTAGAGCGGTAATCCATTGCCCATAAACTGAAAGCCGCCCTTTAGGGGCGGCTTTTGTCGTTCTAAGCGAACATGTCCTTGTCTTCAGGCCCGGAGTAGGTGGGCGGGGGCGGCTGCGACGGCTCCGGCGCATGCGAACGCATCGACTCCACCACCGACTTGGCGGAAGCCAGAATCGCATTCAGCTGCCGCACCGGCTTGGCCACGGTCTCGGTCACAAAACTGGTGGCCCGGTCCACGGCGTCGAAGATGGCGGTCACCATGTGGTCCAGCCGCGTGGTCTGGAGGCGGATCTTTTCCAGCACTTCGGTGGCCGAGGCCTGAATGTCGGCGGTCTGGGTGTGCAGTCCGTGGGCCATGGCGGCCAGATCGGCGGCGGTTTCTTCCACCCGCGGGGCCACGCGCTTGAACAGCTCGCGGGTGTTGTAGATGATCGGCATCGCCGCCGAGCGCAGATCCTCGAGCTGCTCCTTGACGGAGTTGGCCGTCTTGCGAATCACAACGAAGATGGCCAACAGCAGAATGGTCTGGCCCACAATGGCCAGCGCCACCACGCCGAGGATTACGAGCAGAATGATTTGTGAATCGAGGTTATGCATGCGGGAAGCCTCGTGCTGGGCAGGATGCGGCGGGGGCCATCAGCGATGAATCCGCATTTGTTTTGTACAAAGCGGAAGGCTTGCGCACCAGCCGCCCAGGCTGGCTGATGCGCACAGATCCTCTCCAGCGCCACGACAGGTCACTGCAGCGCGCGGAACCGGTCCGCGCACGGCAGCTTAGTGCTCCTTGGTGTCGGGCGGAAGAACCGGCGAGGCATACGCGGAGCGGCCGGCGTCCACCGCCGCGCCCACGCGGCTGGTCTGCTCGCTCACCAGGTGCTTGCCCCGCTCCACAAACTCTTCCCACTGTACCCGGCCGCGGTCCACGGCCTCGCGGCCCTTTTCCACGTACTCGGCAACCTGTTGCTTGCTCTTGTCGACAAAGGCGCTCACTTCTTCGGCAGCCTGCTTGGTGCGGTTGCGCAGGTACTCGGAGCCGTCCTTTGCGCCATTCACCAGGTCCTCACGCGTCTCGCGGCCACTCTTGGGCGCATAGAGGATGCCCACCAGGGCGCCTACCCCCAGACCGGCCAGAAACCACGCCAATCCGTACGACTTGTTCTCCTCTGCCATGACGAAGACTCTCCTTTCGCTCCCTTTGAAGGACTGCCTGAGCGTAACAAATCTCCGCATCGCGCTGCAAATGGGCGCCATACGGATTCGCTTCACTTTACACCATGTTAGTCTACCCGGGGGCAAAGAAGGTCTCGCGCTACTGGCCGCAACCGCAGCCCCGCGCCAGAATCTCGGCAAAGTGTTCGGCCTCGCGCTCGCCCAGCTGCGCAATCTGCTCCCGGCAGCTGAAGCCGTCGGCCACAATGGCCGTGGCTGGGCTGGCCGCCCGCACCGCCGGCAACAGCGCCGCTTCGGCAATTTTTTTGGACAGCTCGAACTTCGCCGCCTCAAACCCGAACGGACCCGCCATACCGCAGCAACCGGAATCCACCAGTTCTACCTGCGCGCCGGCTTTTTTCAGCAGCTCGATCTCCGCCTTGGGCCCGCCGAAGACCGCCTTGTGATGGCAATGGCCATGGAGCAGAATCTGCGCACCCTCCAACCTTCCGGCCACAAACTCCGGAGCTTTAGCAGCCAGCCAGTCGGCCAGCAGCCAGGTTTGCGCCGCCAGCCGCTTCGCCCGCTCATCGGCAGGGAAGAGCTCCAGCAGCTCGTTCTTGAAGACGCTGGCGCAGCTCGGTTCCAGGAAGATGAAGGGCAGCTCAGCCGCAATCTGCGGCTCCATCCGGCGGAGCACGTCGGCCAGATAATTGCGCGCGGCCTTCAGCAACCCGAAGTCGTAGAGTGGACGCCCGCAGCAGATGTGCCCGGAAGGAACCTCGACCGTGAAGCCGGCCTCCACAAGCACCTTCTCCGCCGCCGCCAGGGTCTGCGGATGGTAATAGTTGTTCCATGTATCCGGCCACAGGACTAGCCGTCCAGGCGTTGCCGCTTCGCGTCCTCCGTGGACGCTTTCACGCCCCTTCACAAAGCTTTTCGCCGCCAGCTCCGGCAATTGCCGTTCCCGCGCGATCCCCGCCAGCCGCTTCACCAGCGGGCTGGTGAGCGAGCTGGTCAGAATGGCATTGGTCAGCGCCGGCGTCAACGAGCCCATCCGCGCCAGCTTATCGGCAAAGCCAAAGAGATAGTGCTGGACCGGATGCAGCCGACCCTTGTAGTGCTGCGCCAGGAACTCCGCTTTGTAGGCCGTCATGTCCACCTGAATCGGGCACTCGGTCTTGCAGGCCTTACAGCTCAGGCAAAGATCGAGAGCCTCAAACACCGCCTTGGAGCGGAAGCCCTCTTTCTGCAGCGCTCCGGCCAGCATCTCCCACAGCAGGCGTGCACGGCCGCGCGTGGAGTGCAGCTCGTCGCCGGTGGCGCGGTAGCTGGGGCACATGACGCCGCCGGTTGTGTTGCGGCATGCGCCCACACCCACGCAGCGCTCCGTGGCCCGCTCCATCGATCCGCCATCGGCAGCGAAGACAAAATGCGTCTCCGGCGCCAGCGGCTGCACCTCGCCCAGCGCCAGCGGCGTGTAGCGTAGATTCTCGATCGGGTCATAGACGCGCAGTGCATCCGATACCTTGCCGGGGTTCATGCGGTTCGTGGGGTCCCACAGCGCCTTGAACTCCTTGAAGGCTTCCACAAGCTCCGGCCCGAACATCTTCGGCAACAGCGCCGCACGCGACTGCCCATCGCCGTGCTCCCCGGAGAGCGATCCGCCAAAGCTCGTCACCAGATCTGCGGCGCGATCGATGAAGGAGCGGAACTGCTCAATGCCGTGTTCGCTGTGGAAGTCGAAGGTGGGCCGCATGTGCGCGCAACCCTGGCCGAAGTGGCCGTAGATGGGCGTCTTGTAGCCGTACTCGTCCATCAGCGCGGTCAGCTTGCGCAGGTAGTCGCCCATCTTTTCGGGCGGAACGGCGGCATCTTCCCAACCCTCGTAGCCATTGCGTTCGCCGGGGATGAAGACCGTCGCGCCCATGCCGGAGTCGCGTACACGCCAGATGCGCACCGCATCTGCCGGCTCGTAGATGCGTGCGCAAAGCGTGCCGGGAATGCGCGGTGCTGCGGCCACCAGCGCTTCGGCTCGCTCCCGTGCCATGGCCGCGTCCCAGTCGCCGATCTCCACCAGCAGAAAGCCGCCGCCCGGAGGCAGCAACTCCACATCGTCCACATGCAGCCCCTTCTTGCGCATGGCGTTTACCAGAATGCTGTCAAAGCCTTCCAGGCCGATGGGCTTGTGCTCCAGCACGGCCATCACCGCATCGGCGGCCATGAATGCGTCGGGATAGGCCAGCACCACCAGCACGCGATAGGGCGGTGAGTCGGCCAGGTTCAGCGTGGCGGAGACAATATTCGCGCAGGTGCCTTCCGTGCCCACCAACGCGCGCGCTACGTTAAAGCCGTTCTCCGGCAGCAGATCGTCCAGGTTGTAGCCGGAGACGCGGCGCGGAATTTTCGGAAATTTCTTTCGGATCAAATCGGCGTACTTGTCGCGCAACGCTGCCAGCCCGGCATAGATCTGGCCCTTGCGGCCGCCGCCGCGGACGATGGCCTCAAGCTCCTCCGCACTGGTGCGGCCTACCGTCAGGCGCGTGCCGTCGTAGAGCACCATGTCGAGCGATTCCACATTGTCCACTACCTTGCCACCCAGCAGTCCATGCACGCCGCAACTGTTGTTGCCGATCATGCCGCCCAGGGTGCAGCGCGAGTGCGTGGCCGGATCGGGCGCGTAGGTCAGGTGGTGCACCTCGGCGGCCTCGCGCAAACGGTCCAGCACCATCCCGGGCTGCACGGTGGCGAGTTTGGCGTCGGGATCGAGATTCGTGAGCGCGTTCATGTGCCGCGAGTAATCAAAGACCACGGCCACATTCACGGTTTGTCCGGCGGCGCTGGTGCCTGCGCCCCGCGGCAGAATCGCCGCGCCGGTCGCGCGGCAGGCGGCCACCGCGGCCTCCACGTCCTCCGCGTCGTGCGGGCACACAAAGCCGATGGGAAGCTGGCGGTAGTTCGAGGAGTCCGAGGCGTAGAGCGCGCGGCCGGCCAGATCGAAGCGCACCTCGCCGCGCACGGCTTTCTTCAACAGCGCTTCAAGCTCGGCATGCGCGTGGAAGCCCTCGTGGTCGTGGCGGGGGCGGTCGGCGACGATGGGAAACGTTTTGGAACTCACGCAATCATGGTAGCGCGCCCTGACATCGTCTGCCGTGATCCCGACCAGTCCCTTAGTCCCGAGTCCCTCTCATTCTCGTTCCCTTGTTCCCTCGTTCCCTTCGTCTCTCGTTCCCTACCTCTTCGTGTCCCCGCCAATTTGCACCACCACGTACTTCACGGGTGCGGCGCTGGCGTCGCGCAGCCGGTGCAGGGTGCCGGGAGCAACGTAGAGCACGCTGCCGGGCCCGGCGGTGTCGGTCTGGCCGTTATGCTCAAAGGTCACTGTGCCTTCCACAATCACGATCACCTCGGAGTGCTGGATGGTGTGCAAGGGGGAGGGTTGTGTGCCGGCCGGCTGCAGAGTCGCGTGCGCGCCCACGGCTTCGCCGGTGGGCAGCGTGCCGGTAAAGATGGTGCGCCCTTCAGCGCCGCTTGGAGCTGCGTGCACCGGCATCTGCTCGTAATGGAAGACGCGAGCCTCGGTCAGCGGATGGGCAGCGGTTGCGGCGGTTTGTTGCGCGTGCAGCAAAGAGCCAGTTGCGAGCAGCGCAGCGGCCAACAGAAACTTGGGCATGGAAATGTCCTTTCGGGAGGCGGCGAAACCGGCCCGATTGCATCTTCTATCTGCGGCGCGGCCGCGTCAAGGTTTCAGCCACTCCAACATCGCCAAGAAAGCCACGATTTGATGGGTCGGACGGGGTGAATTTGTTGCGCGCGAGTCATGGAACCCAAGCTGACAGCGCGCGGTCCGTGGGTTGGCCTCCCCCTGCGGGGGAACATCTCGAAGGTATCAATTCCTTCTTTTCGCTACTTCTTTCCGTGTCCGGGACTTAGGATTTTCCGCAGCGCGTGGAACCACGAAAGTGTTGACAGCCCGCGCCCGCGGCAGGCATACTCGGCTCGCCTCTGAAGTTGCAGTTTTCACGTTGCTGAAAACTTCAGCAGGATGCAAGACGGGCTCGCACTTCCCCTCGCGTTTGTCGCCCAGTTCCTTCTTCCAACTCCGGAGATGACCCTGCTGTTGGCCGAAGCGAACCAGGAACTCGTCTCTTGTCATCCCCGCCGATGCGCTCTCTTCTTTGCGTATGGCTGAGCCGTTCCGGAGGACCTCCCCATGCCCTCTCTCCCTCGAATGGATGCTTCTACTCTTGCGCGTGAACTCGCCAAACTGCCGCTTCTCAATGCCCAGTCCAGTGCCGCGCTGAACGCGACGCGCCTGGCTTTGACGCGGGCCATTGCCAGCGGGCAGAGCACCGCGGAGCTGGCTGCCGGCCTGAGTGTGCCGGCCGCCTGGCAGCAGATCGACTTCTCCCAGCCTCCTGCGATCGCGCTGCCCTCCACCACCGGAACGGCAGCCGCGGCTCCCGCTCCCCGGACCGAGCAGCTGCGCACCAGCGCTATTCTTCAGCCGCCCGAGTGGGCCGCCGCCGTGATCCAGCTGGCCCTGGACGGCAGCGCGGCAACGCGGGTTGCGATTCTGGACCGCGAGCCGACGGCACTGGGCGGACTGGAACTTCCCGCCTGGGCGCGGGCCATGAAGGCAACCGCGACGATCGGCCCCATCGACGTTCAGGGGCAGGGATTGGAGGGTACAGGGCAGCGCTGGTTGAATATCTACAGCTTGGAGGAGACCGTCGAGTTTGTGCGCGGCGGAACGGTTCTGTGTGTGGTGCCGCTTTCGGTTTTGCAGATCGGTCCGCTCTCCGAGTATTCCATCAGTGCCGGTTCGGTGTGGATCTCGGCCAACGCGGTGGATGCGAGCGCGCCGGCGGGCAGCTTTGCCGGCATCGCCGTACAGTCCGGTCAGATCGCCAGCAATCAGGAGCTCTCGCTTAACCATGGCACGGTGACGCTGGCCGCGGGGCAGACGTTGAGCCTGCTGCTTGTGCCCACTGCGCTCAGCGCTGGCCCGGCGGGTTTTCCGGCCAGCGTGACCACGCCCCCGGAGTTCAGCGTGGAGTTTCCCGCCAGCGGTGCGGCTTCGATCACCTGCGGGGATTTTTCGGCAACGGTGTATGGTGAGGCGCTGGACCTCACGGCCATGAATCAGCCGCCCGCCTACAGCGGCCTGCTGCAGATGCTCTACATTCCGGGGACGGCATTGGAGGCCGAGTTTGCACCTCAGCAGGCCGCGGGCAAGGTTCTCGCGCTGAGCGGTGCAGCGCGGATCGCGAGCGGCGGCTGGGCTCTGGCGGTGAGCCAGACTACGAATCCTGCCACCCTGGGAACCGCGCTCGGGCCGGGCTGGTTTGCACTTTCTCTGGAAGCGGGACTCGGCTTCCAGTGGACGGGAGTGGAGCAGCCCGAGATGGGCGCGGGCGGAGCGCTGATTGCGGGGAACGATTTCGTTGCCATTGCCCAGCTTTCGGGCTCGGCGCCCGGTGTGCTGGTGGAACAGCCGTTTGGTTTGTGGACCGATCAGGATGCGCCGGCGCAGACTCCCTGCCATCTGGTCACCGGCCGGTGGGCGGGCGACCTGCTGCTCTATGCGCTGACCCTCGCAAGCGAGGTGCTGGAGCTGGCCGCGGCCATGGAGGCCCGCGTGGACCGTCCGGTGCTGGCCAGCGGTCAGCGGGTGCGTGCCTTGTTCAACCCCGGCCTGCTGGTGCTGGCGCGGAACGGCGCGCAGTATCGTCTGTATGCCTTCTCGACCACGCCGGTTGCGCAGCTGACGGCCAATGGCAGCCCCAGAGCTTTCCCGATGGCGCTGGATAACGCGCTGCTCGAAGTCAATTCGCCCCAGGCTCTCTACCTGTATGCGCGCACCGATGCCAGCTTCAACGCCATGGAGGCGTGGTTCCTGCTGTTGTTTGGCTACCGGCTTGCCGAGCTCTACCTGCCGGACCCGTACGCGGGCGGGCTGGGACTGGTCTCCGACGAGCCGGTGATTGCGGATACCGCCGCAGCTGCCGAATCGAAAGGAGTGACCGAGGGCTATCTGCTGGCGAGTGTCATCGCGCCGACGGCAGCGAACGCGCGCTTGCGGCTCTCCGACCTTGCGCATGTGCATCCCGCGGCTCCTCCAACCGACGAAGCCAGTTCCGGGCCGCTGGAGAGCGGATTGCCGGCGCAACTCACGCCGCAGGATGCATCCAGCACCGGCGCTCTGCTGCCTGCAGCCGCGGCGACCGAGACCCTCATGGATGTGCGGCGTACTCCGGCGCCGTTGCCCGCGCTGCCGGCAGGCGCCATGCTGCTGGACGTCTCCACCCGCGCCAGCCAGTTGGGGGTTGAGGTAACCACCAACCAGCGCGCGGTGGAGCAGTACACCATCGACGGACTCTCCGTGCGCGGCCCGGCCAACCTGCTGCCCTTGGCCACGCTGCCCGCCATGGCCTGGGAGCCGATGTACAACCTCTCGCCGGTGGCCGATCCGAGCGTGGACAATTCCCGCCTGCTGCATCCACCCAATGACGGACCGGTCACGGTGGTGCGGGCCAACTCCGCTACGCTCATTCCGATCGCGCCGCTGCCGTCGCTGGGCGCGATCCTCAACGCCGGCAAGAAGGAGATCACGGCCCAGTTCACGCTGCCCTTCGGCATGGTGGGCGTGCTCGACGCCGATCCGCAGAACGGCACCATCCTGCCCGACGTGGGGCTGGTGCGGCCGCACTTCAGCGCCACGCTGACCCCCACCGGGCCCTACACAGGCGCATGGCAGTTGTCGATTGCCGCGCCCGATCCGAGCCAGGCCGACCCGGTGCTGGCCGGGCGTACCTATCTGCGTACCTCCACCGACAATCCCGCTTCGCCAACGCTCTCCTACGGCGAAATGGTGCTGGGTGCCGACGTTGCCGACATCTTCAGCTCCCGTTTCGATCCTCCTGTGGGCAGTACCATCGGCACCGGCGTGCCGCTGCGGCGCTACGATCTGACCGGTTACGGCGCCAGCACCTTCAGCGAGTGGACCAACCTGCAGGCCGCCACCACCGACGTGATCAAGAGCTTCTTCCACGTGCTGGTGGGCCGCACCAGCCACGAGGTCATCCAGGTGCAGAGCCTGGTGTATCCGTGGGCCATCCGTGTGGTGCGTACCATCACCATCGACCGCCAGGCCTCGGGAGTGATCGAGCGCTATGACAGCGGCTGGCAGGCGGCCAGCGATGGCCTGTTTGCATTTCCTGAGGCGGACACTGGCATCGGCTCCAGCCAGATCCATGCCGGCGTCCTGGGCGGCGTGATTCAGGTGAAGAATATCGGGCAGGTGGGCTTGCCCCTGACCACCACGGGCACGCAGGACGGGACCGGCGCAGGCACGGCAACTCCTGCGCCTGCGACCATGAGCATTCCCGTGCAGCCGGTCACCTTCGACGCCGAAGTGATCATCCAGCCGCAGCACCATGTGGTCCAGGGCGGCTCGGTGCAAAAGGACCTTTCCGGTCAATCGCACACCTGCCTGCCCTCCACCGGCATTACCGGCTACATTCCCTTGCAGTACGACTACCACCTTTCGCTGGTCGACATGGCGGACTTCGGTTTGCTCGCGGCCGGCGCCGGCGGACCCATCCAGGCTACGATCGATCTGGGCGGCTCCAACAGCCTGCTGCGCGTCACCGCGTTCGAGGCCGTGCCGGTCAACGATGCGCAGACCAGCAACATCGGCATTGCCTGCACGGTGCGTGGCATTCCCCGGCTATCGAGCGATGGCGCGTGGAGTGTGGCGGCGCGAACCCAGGCGCAGAAGGCGCCAACGCCTCTGCCCATCAACACCCCGGCTCCGGTGGTACAACCGAACGCAACCGGCGCCAGCACGCCGGGCACTGCGATCCACTATGCCGACCCGGCCGACATCTTCCGTCTGGCTCCGGGCTTCAATCCGCCGCCCGCCACGCTCTACGGCTTTTTGCAGGCCACCGGAACGCAAAGCAACCTGCTCTCCCGGCCTATTCTGACCGTGGGCTCGCCGAACCTGACCCTCGGCGATGCGTTGAATGTGGCCCATGCCGGCGCGCTGCTGGGAGCCATCGACAGCTTTCCGGGAATCGCGCAGTGCCTGCAATTCCTGCCGAGCGATCTTGCCCCCATCGCCAATCAGCTGGCCGCGCCGAGCCTTTCCACCACGCAGAATCTGCAGCTGCAGCCCTCCGTGCGTTCTACCCCGGTCGCGCTGATCTCAACCTCCATCGCCGATGTGAATCTCTACTTCTACCAGCAGGGCGACGATCTCAGCCAGCCCGCGGACCCGGCCAATGTGGTCATCTCCCTCGGTTCGCCCACGCCGCCCTCCTGGTCGCTCGATGTGAACCATCTATCCGTGGGGCTGGTGATTCCGGCGCTGGGTTCGACGCCGGTCATCTGGTTCAACGGCGGCTTCCACGCCGATGCGGACTCCACGCCTTCGTTCCCCAGCTTCCAAACCCAGTTCAGCTCGCCGCTGGACGTGCTGGCCACGCTGTTTACCATCCTGAACAAGATTGCCAGCGTGCTGAGTCCGGGCAGCTCAACCGGCCCCCAGCTCAACACCAGCTTCTCCGGCGGCACGCTGGCGGTGCAGGACAACTTCTCGCTGCCCGACATTCCGCTGGGTCCGGGAACCATCAGCAATGTCTCGCTGAACATTGGCGCAGCGCTGGACATTGTCGCGCTCAACATCGACTTCCTGGTGGGCATTGGCACGCCGAATGCGCCCTGTCAGTGGATCGTCGATCCCTTGTCGGGCACGGTGATGGTGCAGGCCGGCATTCAAAACAATGCGCTGGCCATCATCATCCAGGGCGGCATCGGACTGGGTCTGGCCATCGATCTGGGCATCGCCTCCGGATCGGCTTCCATCGTGGTGGCTGTCCGCCTGCAGATCGATGGCTCGACCATCACGATTCTCTTCCTGCTCACCGGTCAGGCGCAGGTGACGGTGCTGGGTGGGCTGGCTTCGGCCGCGATCTCTCTGACCGCCGGGCTGGGCTGTACCATCCAGGCCGCGGCGAGCCCGCCCAACATGGGCCTGATTGGGACAGCCGCGGTCGGCATTCACATTAGCATCTGCTGGGTCATCAACATCAGCTTCTCCGGATCGTGGACCTTCCAGAAGCAGTTGCCCTTCAACCCCTAGAGCGCAATACACACCGGTAGACGAATGACGGAGGCCGACATGCCTGGTACAAGCCGCAATCTGACCCTCATGCTTCTGCCGCAGAGCTGGGATGGCGCCAATCTGATCGCCAACCTGCTGCTGCTACCCAATGGCGATCCCACCGCCGCCGTTGCCCTCAGCAGCGGCTCGGAGCTGGCGTTTGCGCAAGCGCAGCCCCGCCTGCAAGCCGCTCTGCTGGCCGGACTCACCACGCCGCCGTGGGATCCTTCGGTCACGCCCGCCATGCTCACCACCGTGTCGCTCGGTCTGAGCTACAGCGCGGCGCAAAGCGCGATCTATGCCTCTATCGCCGCCCAGTACGCGCCCACCGTGTTGCCGCCGGCCAGCTTCAAACAGCCGGCGGGCGTCATCTGCAAGGATCTCCCCGGCTCCTACCTTGCAGCCACCGGCTTTCAAACCCCGTCCAGCGATACGTTGAGCACTGGCGACGGTTTTCTCTGCTCGCTCGCGAGCGCGCCTTCGCAGCCCAACACCACCCCCGTCTCCACCACCACCATCCAGTGGGGCGAGATCCTTTCCTACGCGCTGCGCCAGCCCTTGATTGCCCAGGCCATGGGCCTCATCTACACCAGCGTCTCGATCCCCATCGATGCGGCAACCGCCGCCCAGGGCGGATGGATCTGGCTCCAGATCGATACGTCCGACCCCTCGAACTGGTACGCGCAGCTGCTCGGCCAGAATGCGCAGGCGGTCTTCAGCTATGCCGCCCGTCTGCCGGCTTTGATCGCGGCGCAGGATGTTTTTGCCGCCATCCTCTTCCCCACCACCAGCGGCAACTACATCTCCGCGGTGCTCGATCAGGCGCAATACGAAGCCGACCTCTACCTGGACGGCTTTGCCAAGATCGTTCACGCCAATCAGCCCACCAGCTCCGACGCGGTCACCAACGATCCATCGCAGATTGCTCCCGGCACCGACGCCGGCATCCAGATCGGCTGGGACGACGAGCAGGTTACCACCTGGATCAACCGCCAGGTGAGCATTGCCCAGGGCCTGGCCGCGCTGCCTCCGCCACCTGCCACGCCCATCCATCCGGAGGTGCCCTTCACGGTTCTTGGTTATCGCGTGGATGTGCGTCAGGACGCCAGCCAGCCGTGGTCCTCGCTCTGCTCGGCCTCCGGCACTCTCAGCGCTGCCGGGGTCTACGCTTCCGCCTACAACGGCGAACTGTGCGTGGAGCCCACCCCGGTGCAGAACGGCACCGGCGACTACTGGCTGCCGCAATACTTTGCGCAGTGGCGCGGCCGCACCCTGGTGGTGAACGATCCCTATGCCTACCTGTTCAGCGGCGGCCAGCCTCCAGCCGCTGCCGTGCCCTCCAGTTCCGAATTCACCGGCACCACCAACGAGGTGCTGCCTGCGGTTGGCCTGCGCTACGGAGAGAGCTACCAGTTCCGCACCCGGCTCACCGACCTGACCGGCGGCGGACCGGAGCCGGACGATGCCAGCCCCACCGATGCAGGAATCACAACCCTTGCCTTCAAGCGCTATCTTCCGCCCAAGAAGGTTCCACTCACCTTGGGCGCCGTGGATGCCGGGGGCAGCCAGCCGCTGACCGTCGACCGGCCGGGCATCAACTACCCTGAGATGGTCTTTGCCGGTGCTGCCGATGCCGCGACGTTGACCGCTTTGCAGGCGCTCACTCCGACTCAACCCCCGGCCGGTTCGGCCAATCCCAGCTTCCCCGCGCCCTTTCAAGCCGCGGTTCTCGATCCCGACGTGACCACGCTGGAGATCATCGTGGAAGCTCAGGCGCCCACGCACGACACCGGAACCCAGCCCTCTCTGGCTAGTGCGGACACGCCGCCCAGTCCCGGCGATCTGGACGATGGGTTCCGCGTCGTCTACACCTGGCAGCTTCCTTTCCCGGCTCTCACCACGCCGCTGCTGCCCGGAGCCTCGACGCCGATCCAGCTCACCTTGCAGCCCACCGAGATGGACCAGATCGACGCCCCGGCAACACCCAGCTCCGCCGCGCCCACCGTGATTCCCGTTCCCACCGGGCGCAATGTGCGCCTGCGGCTGCGGGGCCTGGGCAATGCCGATCCCAACAACACCTACTTTGGCAACGACGAAGCGCGCACCGGGCTGATCTCCGACCTGCGCGTGCGCTACGAACTGCCGAACGAGACCGGGATCATCGCTGCCGGCAGCCCCGACGAGCAGCTGCAGGCCTACTTCCTGCGCGATCTGGATCAATCCACCAACGCCACCATCCTTGGCGCCAGCGTGGTCAGCGCGATTGCCGCGGCCGGAGGCTCCATGCCTCTGCAGAACGTGCGCAATCTGGTGAACAGTTTGAATCCGCCGTCCACCACGCCGATCCAGCTCCTGGCTTCGGCGCTGGAGTTGCAATCGAATGGCATGACCCTCGCGGGAGCGCCGGGCCAGCGGATCCTCTTCGGCGCCCAGAGCACGTTGCGCGCCACCATTCCCCAGGATGGCTCCTCAATCACCTTCTCCGGGATGAAAGACCTGCTCAACCACTGGATCGTGGTCACGCGCTTGACCGTTGACCGCGACTGGACCTGGCGGGGCATTGCGCAGAATGGCGCGGGCCAGATTGGATTCTCGTTTGTGGGTGCAACCGCTGCCGCTCCCGACGAGCAGCTGCCGGGCACGCAGTCCGCGCTCAGCCAGCTGGGCCGCATGAGCCTGCCTACCGTGGTCTCGTCGCTGGCCATCGAGCAGGGCGCTCCCGATCAGCGCGACCAGACCGAGCTGATCTTCTTCTCCACCATCGACCCCACCGTTCCGGCCGGAGACTTCCCCACGCCCATCGCAGGCTACTACGAGCTGCAGGCTACCCTGACCGGCGCGCCCACCGTTCCCGTGCAGTTGTGGAGCGGCAACATCATGGTGCCCATTGCCGCGCCGCCGCAGCAGGTGCCGCAGGTGGTTTCCGCCGGCATCGCCGAAAGCCCCTATCTGGCTGCCGCGGATTACTCCTCCACCACCCAGCGCCAGCGCGGTTTGTGGATCGAGTTCAGCGCGCCGCCGCAGGATCCCAACGACGCTTACTTTGTGCGGGTGGCCAACTACGGACCGGACCCGCTGCTGATCAGCAACCCCACTGACCTGGCCTCGGCGCCGGATACGGCGCTGGCTCTCGATCCCGAGCCGATCCGCATGATTACCCCCGATTCGGCCAACGACGACGCCGGCCTGGGCGCCATGACCGAGCTCATCCCTTCCAGCACCTCGGCGGTGCATTTCCTGGTGCCACTGCCGGGCGGCATCGCACCTGCGGCGCTCGACCTGTTCGGCTTCTGGACCTACGAGATTCGCTGCGGCCATCTGCAGTGGTCCACCGCGCAGGCCCGCTACGGGCGTCCGCTGCGCATTGCCGGCGTGCAGCATCCCTGCCCGCCGCTCACCGCCAATGTGGAGCGGATCAGAAGGGAGCCGACCAGTGGCGGCGCCATTCAGCCCTGCATCTCGGCCACCGCCGACCTGGCGCAGACGGTTTGGAACGGCGTCTCGCTCACCGTGCCCGATGCCCCGCAGACCCAGATCTGGTTCCTGCTCTATACCCAGCTGATGCGCGCCGATGGCAAGGCCTATCGCAACCTGCTGCTCTCCCGGCTGCCTGGCGTCCGGCCGTCGCAAATCGTCACCGATCTTGCCCCGGCTAACGGGCAGACCCAGTCGATTCCCGTCACCGCGGCCTTCCCGCAGGCGGCCATCGACGACATCCTCTACACCCTTGGCCTGCCGCCCAACTCGCCGCTCAGCATCCTGGCCGTAGAACTGTTCAACCGCGAGGCCCTGGTGATCCGCGACGATGGGTTCTCCGCCGAGATTGCGGGCCTGGATTCGGCTGTTGCCCAGGCGCTCCTGCGCACTTCTGCCATCCAGATGCCGCCGGCCGCAACCCAGCCAGCCAGCGCTTCAGTCGCGGAGGTCAGCCGCATGGCCGAGGTTGCGCCCGATCCGCTCGGTTCGCAATTGGGTGGGCAGAGAATTCTGCGCGTCTCCCCGCTCACGCCGGTGCGCGTCATCTGCTAGAGCATTTCCGGAATACATGTAGACTTTTGGATGGCGTTGAGAGGTGGCTTTTTCTTGAGGAAAAAGCCACTTAGCATCCTACCTTCGATTTACAGCAATTCCGGAAATGCTATAAGCAAACGGCCAGCCGGGATGCAGACTCTCGTCCCCATCCCGGCTGGCCGTTTCGATAACTTGTAGGTTGGCGGAAAAACTTTCCAGCCCGGAGATTACTCCACTACATTAGATATCCAGGTTCTTCACGTCCAGAGCGTTGTCTTCGATGAATTTGCGGCGGCTCTCCACGTCTTCTCCCATCAGCGTGGTGAAGATGGCGTCGGTCTCCGCGTAGTCCTCCAGCTTCACCGAGAGCAGTGTGCGCCGCTCCGGATCCATGGTGGTCTCCCACAGCTGCGTGCTGGTCATCTCGCCCAGGCCTTTGTAGCGCTGCACGTCGTAGCCCTTCTTGCCCTGCTCCACAATGTAGTTGAAGAGTTCGCGGGCGGTCTTCTGCTCCACGGGCTCCTGCGGCAGGCGGCTCGCACGGCGGGTCTGCTTCTGTTCCACGGGCTCCTCGCCCTCTTCGCCTTCTTCCGGCTCCACGGCGGCAGCGGTGGTCTTGGCGGCGTACTCGATGATGAACGGCGGCTCCAGATACTGCTTGATGAGCGCGTACTTGGCCATCATCTGCCGGAACTCGGGGCTGGAGGCCAGCGCGCGGTCGATGACGCGTGTGGCGCCCTGGCTGTCGGTGAAGCTCACCGACCAGGTCTTCTGCTCTTCGTCAAAGGCCGGATCGTGGACCTTGAGCTCGATGTCGTTGGCCATGGTCACGAGCCTGGCATGTACTGCGGCTACCTTGTCCGGGATCTGCCCCTCGACCTCCGACTCGAAGTCGGAGCGGTGCAGCAATTCGGTGCGGGCCAGGAACTCAGTCAGCTGCTCGTTGCGCAGGTGCTTGTCCACCTTCTCCACAAAGCCCAGGTACTCGTTCAGCGTGCCCATGAAGCGGGTCAGGTCGGCACCCTCAATGCGCTGAGCTTCTTCGCCGTGGCGCACGATCATGCCTTCCGAGGCGCGCGTGACCATCACCTTCACAAACTCGCGCTCGTCCTTGATGTACTCCTCGCGGCGGCCCTTCTTGATCTTGAACAGCGGCGGCTGCGCGATGCAGACGTGGCCGTGTTTGATCAGCTCCGGCATGTGGCGGAAGAAGAAGGTCAACAGCAGCGTACGGATGTGCGAACCGTCCACGTCGGCATCGGTCATGAGAATGATCTTGCCGTAGCGGCGTTTTGCGATATCGAAATCGTCCTTGCCGATGCCGCAGCCGAAGGCGGTGATCATGTTGCGGATTTCTTCGTGGCCCAGCATCTTGTCGTAGCGGGCCTTTTCGACGTTCAGAATCTTGCCGCGCAGCGGCAGAATGGCCTGGAAGCGGCGGTCGCGGCCCTGCTTGGCCGTGCCGCCGGCCGACTCACCCTCGACCAGGTAGACTTCGCAACGATCGGGATCGCGTTCGGAGCAGTCGGCCAGCTTGCCGGGCAAACCGCCGGAGTCCAATGCGCCCTTGCGGCGGGTCAGATCGCGCGCCTTGCGCGCCGCTTCGCGCGCCCGGGCCGCGTCCACCGCTTTGTTGATGATGCGCTTGGCGATGGGCGGATTCTGTTCCAGGAAGGCGCCCAGCCGCTCGTTCACAAATGCCTGCACCGTGCCGGCAATGTCCGAGTTCAGCTTGCCCTTGGTCTGGCCTTCAAACTGCGGCTGCGGCAGCTTCACGCTGATCACCGCCACCAGGCCCTCGCGCACGTCGTCGCCGGAGAGATTGTCCTTCATGTCCTTGAACAGGCCCAGCGACTGGCCGATGGCGTTCACCGTGCGGGTCAGCGCCGAGCGGAAGCCCTGCAGGTGCGTGCCGCCATCTACCGTATTAATGTTGTTGGCAAAGGTGAAGATCGACTCCGAATAGCTGTCGTTGTACTGCAGCGCAATGTCGATCTCCACGCCATCGCGCGAGGCTTCCATCACGATCGGCTTGTCGTGCAGCACGTTCTTGCCGCGGTTCAGGTGCTTGACGAACTCACTGATGCCGCCGGCGTAGCGGAACTCGGTGCGCTTGGCCTCGCCGGTCTTGGGGTCTGCGGTACGCTCGTCGGTCAGTGTGATGGTCAGCCCCTTGTTCAGGAAGGCCATCTCGCGCAGCCGCTGTGCCAGCGTGTCGTAGTTGTACTCGCTGGCGGTGAAGATGCTCTTGTCGGGCAGGAAGTGGACCTTGGTGCCGCGCTTCTTGGTTTTGCCGCCCCGGCGCAGGGCGTTAATGGGCGCACCGCAGCTGTAGTCCTGCTCCCAGGCATACTCGTCGCGCCAGATCTCGACATTGAACTCCTGCGAGAGCGCGTTCACGCAGCTCACACCCACGCCATGCAGACCGCCGGAAACCTTGTAGGTGGAGGCGTCGAACTTGCCGCCCGCATGCAGCTTGGTCAGAACCACCTCGACAGCCGGCATCTGCTCGCCGTTGGGCAGGGTCTTCATGTCCACCGGAATGCCGCGGCCGTCGTCGATGACGGTGATCGAGTTGTCCACGTGGATGATCACGTCGATGCGGTTGGCGTAGCCAGCCAGCGCCTCGTCGACCGAGTTGTCAACTACTTCGTAGACCAGATGGTGCAGGCCCATCTCGCCCGTGGAGCCAATGTACATGGCCGGGCGCAGACGGACGGCCTCCAGGCCTTCCAGGATCTTGATGTTTTCGCTGGTATAGCTCTGGCCGTTGTCAGCCGCCGCGGGGGTGTTCAGGGGATCAGTCGCCATGGATAGACCTAAGAATCGGTTGAGAATCTGCGGTGGGCCCGGAGCGCCGGGAAGGCCGCTGCCAGACGGGGATTACTAGGCCTCAAAGCCTTTAAAAACAGATGCTTTTGCGGACCTTTGACCTCTCTTATTTTAGCACGCGGCAGGGCAGGGGGAGCAGGATGTGGAAAGAGAGAATGATGTAGCTCTACGTTAACTAAAAAGTACATAATTTGATGGCTAATGATGCGTGTGACCTCAGTAACCAAATCCGTATCGAAGATCTTATCTACTTGTAGAATATAGCTTTGTTACCTTGATTCCGAGTACGCTCCGACCATGTCGCTCCGCGCCGAACCTGAGCCTGGACCGCAATGGGGGGTTACTCACTGTGAAACGTATAGTTCGTCTCCTCGTGCTTCTCGTCGTCTGCACTGGCTTTGCTGCCGCTGCACTCACTCCCTCACCCACCAAACCTGTGCCCGGCCACCAGGCTCCCAGCGTTCTTTTCCCTGCGCCCGGCTGCGTCCCGGAGTGGCCTGTCTGCAACTAATCTCGGGCCCGGCTCAGCCTGCATCCGGTCAGGACGGCAGGCATGACAATTTAAACTGCGCGATCCCTCGAAAGTGGTATGGCGCCTGCGGCGTTCCGGTTGTGGGAGGAACGGTGAGGCGCTATTCTGTCTTTGTCCACACGGGTGGGGAGCCTCTTTATGTCTTCGAATCTGGCCATGACGTTCCTTGGCGCCGTTGAATGGCTTTTGACGACGCTGGTTGCCGTGCTGTTTTGGAGAAAGGGATTCCAGCGCCGTTTCCGCGCCATGGGCATCTATCTGGCCCTGCGCGCTGCGGCGGCTCCCATTGTCTTCGGGCTCCTGTGGGCCACCCAGCACTTTCGTACGCTGGATTGGTACCTGGCCTACTTCTTTGTCTACTGGCCGATCTATATCGCCTGCGCCATCCTGCTCTATTTTGTCTGCGCCGAGGTCTTCCGCACCGCCATGTCGCCCTTCAAGGGGCTGCAGAGGATGGGGCTGATCATCTTCCGCTGGGTGGCGTTCACCTCCGCGGTCATCTGCTTCTCCACTTATTCGTTTGCCCATACGCAATGGAAGGCTCTGGCCGACATCGCCTTCCGCCTGATGCGCTCCATCAGCGTGCTGGAACTCTGCCTGCTGATGTTCCTTTGCCTGTGCATCCATGCGCTGCAGCTGTCGCTGAAGGGCATGACCTTCGGCATCGCGCTGGGCTTGGGCATCAACGCCACCAACGATTTTCTGGAAGCTGCTTCCAGCAGCCACTACGTCTCGCTGACCGGCAACTGGCAGTTCGTCTTTGAGGTCACCACGCTGTTCGTGCTCTGCGTTTGGGTTGCCTACACCCTGGTGCCGCAGCTGGAGCAGAAGCCAGTGGTGGTGCCGGTCAACTCCGCCATCTACCGCTGGAACGAGATTGCCTCTGCGCTCGGCTACACCGGCACGCGCGTGGCCGTGCAGCAGCCCTCCAGCGGCTTCTTCCTCACCGACGTGGAGACTGTGGTGGAGCGGGTGCTGGCGCGCAATCTGAACAATGAAAAATCGGAGTCGGAGTCGTAAAAGCAGGGACTGAGGGACTAGGGACTGAGGGCCTACTGATCCGGCCCTTAAGCCTTGCAACCCTGTCTGGGTGCCCCACCCTCGCGACGTTTTTGTTTTTGTCGCTAGGGTGGGATAGCTCGAGGCAAATCTTTGGGGCCGGATCGATAAGCAATTACGGACAGACGGGAGATGCAGAAAGGCCGCGACCTGAGTCGCGGCCTTTGGTATTTCTGGGCCTTGCGCCGATTACTCAGCCACGGGCTCGATCGAAGCAAAACGGCCACGGTTGCCGTGGTCGCTGAACTTGACGCGGCCGCTGATCTTGGCGAACAGGGTGTCGTCCGAGCCGATGCCGACGTTGACGCCGGGACGGATGCGGGTGCCGCGCTGGCGCATGATGATGGTGCCGCCGGTGACGAGTTGGCCGCCAAACGCCTTCACGCCCAACCGCTGCGCGTTGGAGTCACGTCCGTTTGTGGAGCTGCCTCCGCCTTTTTTATGTGCCATTGCCGAATCCCTTTCTGAAAGAGTATGCGCCCTTGCTTAGGCGGTGTAGGTCACGCCATCGGCCTCAATGGCCTTGATGCGCACCTCGGTAAAGTTCTGCCGGTGCCCCTGCAGCTTCTTGTACTGCTTCTTGCGCTTCAGGTGGAAGACCAGAATCTTGTCGCCACGGCCCTCGCCGAGCACTTCGGCGGTTACCTTGGCCTGAGCTGGCTTGGCGATGGCGCCGGGCTCGCCGCTGACGGCCAGCACGTCGCTGAATTCAACGGTCTCGTCGGCCGACGGGAGAGTCTCGATCTTCACCACATCGCCAGGTGCGACGCGGTACTGCTTGCCACCGGTGCGAATCACTGCGTACATGACAAATCCTCCAGCACGCTGGATCTCGGGCCAGGTGCATCGAACTCGATTGTGTGTGCCAGGTCGGGGCGGATACAGAAGCACTGCATCGGGAGGGGGGGATGCACACACCCCGCATGGGCTGTCCTATAAAAAAGACTCCGCCACAAGCTCCCGCACACCCTCGAAAGAGTGCATCGCCAAACTCTACGATTCTATCGTTAAAGCGCCACCGGGGTCAATGAACCGCCCGCCGCAATGGCTTAGCCTACGCGCGCAAGCTCCGAATCGGAACAATTTGCAGGATATCGGCGCTGAACGGCCGGCCTGGGGAAGGGGGAGGGCTGCGGATACGGGAAGATCCGAGGACCCGGGCCGTTCAGCGCACAGTATCGGCCCAACCCGCCGGCTCAGCCATCCAGGGGGGGAGAGGATCCGAGACAACCGGTCAAGCCCGGCCGGCAATGACCGCCGACCTGGCTACAGCTTGCCACGAACTTTGGCAGTGCACATCCTCCATCCGGGCGACATAGCGGAAAGAATTCAGATCGGGAACCGCCGGACGCTTTCAGAACCAGGAGGCCAGGGGCGAAAGATAAATTACCGCGAACGGCTATAGAAGGGAAAGACGATCAGCAGCGCAAAACCGATGGCGGCGGCCAGCGCCAGTGTCACCAGGGAGTACATCAGCGCCAGGCTGGGACCGCGGCGCTCCTCGCCGGCTTCGCCCGGCTGCTCCTCGAGCCTCTGCTTACTCATACTTCAGCGCGTCCACCGGGTTCATCTGCGCCGCGCGGGCGGCCGGTGTAGTGCCAAAGATCACTCCCACGGCCGTCGCCGAGCCCAGCGCGACCAGCACCGAAATCGGCGAGATGGGAATTGCATAGTCGGTGAAGAAGCGGATGGAGAGCGGCGCGGCCAGCCCCAGCAGGGTGCCCACCACACCTCCGGTCAGCGAAATCAGGATGGCCTCGGTCAGGAACTGTAATCGGATCTCCCGGTTGGTGGCTCCCAGCGCCTTGCGGATGCCGATCTCGCGGATACGCGCGCGCACGTTAGCCAGCATGATGTTCATAATTCCCACCCCGCCCACCGCCAGGGTTACGGCGGCCACCATCACCAGCACCGCCGTGATGGCGTCGGCAATGTTGCCGGCAATGGTGAGCATCTCCTTCATGGTCTGTGCTTTATACACGGAGTTGGCCCGGTGGCGGCTCTGGATGATGCGGATGATCTCGTTGGATGCAGCCGGCACCTCGTCCATGGTGCGCATCGAAAAATAAATTTGGTTCACCCGCTCCGTCCCGGTAAAGTAGCGCACCACCGAGTAGGGAACCAGCAGGGTCTGGTCGGCAATCTCACTCTCGCCAAAGTCGTCCACCGCCAGCTTGAAGACGCCGATCACCGTAAACGGGATGCCGCTGATCTCAAACACCTGGCCCACGGCGGCATCGGCCGAGCCGTAGCGTTCCTTGGCGTAGGACTCTGAAACCACTGCGCACTTCATGTGCGCCGTGTCATCCGTATCGTCCAGGAAGCGGCCGGAGAGAATCACCAGGTTGCGGATGTACTGGTACTGGTCGCTGACGCCCAGGATCAGCGTATCCTTGGTGACTCCGCCGCCATAGCTGATGCGCTCGTGCATGTCCATCACCGGCGAGGAGTACATCACTCCGGGCAACTGCTGGTCCACCACCTTCTCGTCTTCGCGGGTCAGAAAGTCGGTGTAGCGGATATGCTCGGCCGCGGAGGGGCCGCCGCCGGAGTACTCCACTTCAACGGAGTTGGTCTCGATCTTTTGCAACTGCTCCAGGATGTAGCGCCGCCCGGTCATGCCGATGGTCACCACCAGAATCACCGAGGCCGTGCCGATCACCATGCCCAGCGCGGTGAGCGCAAAACGGGCTTTGGAGGCGCGGAAGCTGTCGGCGGCCAGCTTCAGGATCTCGCTCAACATCATGGTGCGGCGGGCGCTGAGCAACGTCTCTTCAAAGCTGGTTCGATTTGGGGTACCGGTCACGGGTTCCTTCGCTGTCATCGCCGTCCTGGGGCAGAGCCGTTGGCCCGGGTGCAGGGCGCGCTGGCGCGGTCAAAAGTCATCTTCTAGCTTACGCGTTGAGGGCCCGGAAACGAAACCGGCCTTCCGGCAGGCAATCGGCTGGCTCCTTGCCGGCGGAGGGGTCTGGGGAGGCGCGAGGAAAATGCTTGCCTGGCTTCCGAACCGTGACCCCGCTCACCGCTGCCTGGCTTGGCGGTGGCGTAGGCTGCGCTTCGATGACCAGCGGACTCCATTGGCAGGTTGTAACCGAGGCGCTGCTGCTGGGGCTGGCCACCGGTCCGGTGTGCCTAGCTACCTGCGGCCCGGTGGTGGCTCCGTGGATGCTGGCCCAGCCCCGCGGCGTGGCGCGTCAACTCTGTCAGTTGGGCCTGTTTCTGGCCGCCCGGCTGGCTGGCTACCTGCTCTTTGCCGTGGCCGCCTGGCTGGCCGGAGAAGCGGTTCCGCAAGCCTGGCAAACCCGCGGCTGGCCCACGGCTTTGGTGGATCTGCTCCTGGCCGCGGCCATGCTGGCCTGGGCTTTGGGATGGCCCCGCTCCGGCAGCGCGCAGCCACAGGAAAGCAAACTGGTCCAGATTGGCGCGCCTCAGCCCGGCCGTCCGGCCGCCGCCCTGGTGCTGGGATTCTGCACCGGCATCAACTTTTGCCCGCCGTTTCTGGCTGCCGGGGTACGTGCCGCCGCATGGAACCATCTGGGCGCGGCGCTCGTATTCTTTTTAACTTTCTTTCTGGGAACGGTAGTGTGGTTTGTGCCCATGGCAGCCCTGGGCCTGGTGCGGCGCAGCGCCGCGCTGGTTGCCGTGGCGCGCATAACCGCGCTGCTCATGGTCCTTTGGTACGCAGGCATGGGCGTCGTGCTCCTTGCCGGGGAGGGATTCCGTGGCTAGTTCCACCATTGCATCCACCAGACTACCCATGTGCGGCGTGGGCCGTTCCATACTGTTCACCCTGCCCATGGCCTTGTGGACCTTGCTCATGTTCACTCCCGGCCTGCTCAAGCCCGGACGGGTGGAGCACGCCGCGGCAGCCCTTACTGCGGCCTTCACGGTGGGACTGTTCTTCTGCATGATCCGCACCGGCCAAACCTATCGCTGGCGGCGGATCTTCTTTGTGGCCCTGGGATGGCTGTTTCCAGTGGGCTTTATTGCCGCGCTCATCGGCCTGCGCGGGTCCATGAGCATACCGCTGGAGCGGATGGTCTCCGGCGATACACCCTTCTGCTTCATGGTGACGCCTATGCTGATCATCCCTGCGGCGCTCACCCGGACCGTGGTCTTTCCCGGCTCCATTCTGCCCACCCCCTCCAATCCCCACTCCATTGCGGCGATGATCGGGCTATGGCTGGCCATGACCCTGGTGCTGGGCAAAGCCTGGTGCGCCTACGGGTGCTTTTTCGGTGGCATCGAGGAGGGCTTTGCGGCTATGGCGAAGCGCCCCCGGCTGCGTAAGCTCGACGAGCGGCTGCGGCTGATTCCCTGGGCCGTGCTGCTGGCCGTTGTCTTGCTCTCCGCAGCCATCTTCGAGCCGGTTTACTGCATGTGGCTCTGCCCCTTCAAAGCCGTCACCGAGTTTCCCGCCGTGCGCGATCTGCAGACGGCCATCCAGTTTGGCGTCTTCGTGCTGTTGTTTGCCGGGCTGGTGGTGGTGCTGCCCTTTTTGACCAAGAAACGCACCCAATGCGGCTTCTTCTGCCCATTTGGCGCCTTCCAGTCCCTGTTCAACAAGATCAATATCTTCGAGATCCGCTTCGATCACAACAAATGCACCGATTGCGGCGTTTGCCGCGCTAGCTGCCCCACCATGGCCATCACCGCCGAGTCGGTTGGCCAGGGCCAGGCGTTGATGAACTGCATGAAGTGCGGCGCCTGCGTGGATAGCTGCCGCAAAGGCGCGGCCGTCTGGCACATCAAGGGTACGGCAGTTGGCCTCCGCCCGGAACGCGCGCGCCTGTTGTTCCTCTATGGCGCCTGGGCCATGGCCACCATGTTCGGCGGCAGCGTCATCGCCAACTCCCTTGCCACCATGATCCATTTCGTTCTGCCCCGCTGAAAGGAGAACGTCGGTGAGACATCGCATTCTCTCGGTCCTGGGATACGCAATGGCCGCGGCCACGTTGCTGGTGGCCCTGCTGGTTCCCTTCAAGCTGATGGGCGGCATCGCCTCCCTCGTCTCTCATGCTGGCCTGCGCATTGACCCGGTCTATAGCGGAGGAACCCCGCTGCGCACCATTGCGCGCAATGGCTACACCCTCACCATCTACACGCTGGTGCGGCCGCATCTGCTGCAGCGCGGCGAACCCTTCCAGCAAGTGGTTTTTGCGCCCGTCAGCGCGTTGCCCACGCACGTGGAGGAGAGTATCGATATGGACGGCGACGGCACTCCCGACCTGCGCGTGGTCTTCGACGTGCCCGCCAATCCCGCCACGCCCCTGCGGGCCTCCGTGCAGGCTTTGAACGGGAACTATCAATCGCTGGCGGCTGTCTCCAACGACTCCTTTACCCGCCTGCTGGCCCGCACCGGCAACCGCATTGTGCTCCGCGTGCCGCTGGCAAAGTCCAACTGAGCGCACCCGGCCGCTGGCGAGCAGCCAACAGAAACGCCGCCCTCCGTGGAGAGCGGCGTTTCTGTTGGCGCTTTAAGGGTGCCCCACCCTCGCCGCGCTCTTGTCTTTGCGGCTAGGGTGGGATGGAAGAGATGCGCAGCAGAACAATTGCAGAGAGGTTCTAACGGTTTCTAGTGCCGGAAGTGGCGGATGCCGGTAAAGACCATGGCCACGCCCAGCTTGTCGGCGGCTTCAATCACCTCGGCGTCGCGCACCGAGCCGCCTGGCTGGATGACCGCTGTTGCCCCGGCCTTTACAATCTCCTCCAACCCGTCGGGGAAGGGGAAGAAGGCGTCCGAGGCTGTCACGGTGCCCTTCAAGTCGAGCACGGCCTTCTGCGCGCCAAACCGCGCCGCATCCACACGGCTCATCTGCCCTGCGCCCACGCCGATGGTCTGGCCGCCGCGCGCGTACACAATGGCATTCGACTTCACGTGCTTGCACACCCGCCAGCTGAAGAGCAGGTTTTCCAGCTCCTCGGCCGTGGGCGGCCGCTTGGTGACCACCTTCAGGCTGGCCGCGTCGATGCGCGCCGTGTCGGCGTCCTGCACCAGCATGCCGCCCGATACATGCTTCGCCACCGGTCGCGCCGGCGCGGTCTTCACTTCCACCAAACGCAGATTCTTCTTGGCGGCAAAGCGCGCCCGGGCCTCCGCGCTGAACGACGGCGCGGCAATGGCCTCCACAAACAGCTTGGCAATCTCCTCGGCGGCCGCCGCATCCACCTCGCGGTTGATGCCGATCACGCCGCCAAAGGCCGAAACCGGATCGCAGGCCAGCGCCCGCGTGTAAGCCTCCAGCACCGACGCGCCAATGGCCGCGCCGCAGGGGTTGGTGTGCTTGACAATGGCTACGGCGGGCTCGTCGAACTCCTGGGCCAGCTCCCAGCAGGCGTCTAAATCAACGAGGTTGTTGAAGCTCAGCTCTTTGCCCTGCAACTGGGTTGCGCCGGCAATGCCCAACCCCGAGCCGTCGGCGTAAAGCGCCGCGCGCTGGTGCGGATTCTCGCCGTAGCGCAGCGCCTGCTGGAGCGGCATGTTGATGCGCAGCGTGGTGGGCAGCGCCGTGGTGTCAGGCGCGGCCGCTTCCTCCGGCGTAGGCGAGCCCGCAATCTGCTCCAGCGTCGAAGCAATCGCCGTGTCGTAAGCTGCGGTGGTGGCAAAGGCCTTCTTGGCCAGCTCCCAGCGCGTGGCACGCGAGAGCGCGCCCTGATTTGCGGCCAGCTCTTCGGCCAGCGCATCGTAGTCGGCCACGCGGGTCACAATGGCCACATCTTCGAAGTTCTTGGCCGCCGAGCGCACCATCGATGGGCCGCCAATGTCGATATTTTCAATCAAGTGCCCAAAGGCCACGCCCGGCTGCGCAGCCGTCTTCTCAAAGGCGTAGAGATTCACCACCACCATATCGATGGGCTGGATCTGGTGCTCCCGCACGGCCGCCTCATGCTCGGCGTTGCCGCGGATGTACAGCAGCCCGCCATGGACTTTGGGATGCAGCGTCTTCACGCGCCCGTCCATCATCTCCGGGAAGCCGGTCAACTCAGAGATGTCCTTCACCGTAAGCCCCGCCGCGCGCAGCGCCTTGGCGGTGCCACCGGTGGAGATCAGCTCCACGCCGAAACCGGCAAGCTTCTGGGCAAATGCAGCGAGGCCGGTCTTGTCGGTAACACTTAACAGAGCGCGGCGGATGGGTTTCAGGCCGTTGACGGCGGAAGGCATGGGAACTCTCTCCTTGCTGTGAGGGGATCGGCGCCGGGGGTGAGCTTGGCTCGCTTGGCCAGCGGAGTCCAGGGTTGCAGATCAATGAAGCGTCTCATTCAGGTTACAACTCCGGGCCGGGAGAGCGGACGGGACCACGCTGTGAGACGCGGAATGGAACTCAATCCGGCGTTGCCCGGCTTTGGAACGTAACTCTTGCCGCGGATTCGGGTAAAGTTGTGGTATGGGGAGTTTTTCGCAGGTTCCCGAGCCCGAGATTCTGCCGCCCGCTGGCAGCACGCCGCCGCCCGAGTCGCGCGAGCGTCGCAACCGCCTTGCGTGGAAGATTGCCCCGGCCACCCATCTGCTGATGGCTGCCAACATCCTGGTCTTTTTGTGGATGCTGGCCGGTCAGGTCAGCTTCCTGAGCCCGTCGCCCGACGATCTGCTGGCCCATGGCGCCAACAACGCCGGCGCAATCCTTTTCTACGGCGAGTGGTGGCGGATTGTCACCGCCATGTTTGTTCACGTGGGCATCATCCACCTGGCCACCAATATGTGGTGCCTGTGGAACCTGGGCCTGCTGGCGGAGCCGCTGCTGGGTTCAGCCGGCGTCGTGGCCGCTTACATCCTCTCCGGCGCTGCCGGCAACCTGCTTTCCACCTTTGTGAACCAATGGTTCTACCGGCCGCCTGCCGGTGAGGTGGGGTTGTTCGGCCCGGTGGGCGCAGGCGCTTCCGGCGCGGTCTTCGGACTGGCTGGGGTACTCATCATCCTGCTCAAATCGCCCTTGCTGCCGGTGCCGCGCAAGGAGCTGAACGGGCTGCGCAAGTCCGTGATCACCTTTGCCGCCATCAATCTGGTCATCGGCCTGGGCACCATGCTCCCCGGCTCCATTGTCCGCATTGACAACATGGCGCACGTGGGCGGATTTGCCTGCGGGCTGGCCTTTGCCGCGCCTCTGGTGCCGCGCATCGGCGCCCCGCGCCAGAAGTTCGAAGTCCGCCGCCGCTTTGCCGTGGCCATGGTGGTGGTGTTGCTCACCCTCTTCGGCTTCTATCTGGCGCAGTTCTAGCCAACGCAGCGGAGCTAGCGGTGTTAGCGGGGCTGGCGGAGTTAGCCGCTCTGGCGCGAGGGACGCTGGGTGCCCCATCCTTGACCGCGTTCTTTGCGGGCAAGGGTGGGAGTAAAGCTCCACTTTATCGCACGGCCGTCTGGGCGAATTTCTTCACCATCGCCATCAGCAGCTTGCGGTCGCTTTCGTTCAAATTCGAAGAATAACGGCGGATCTGCGTCAAAAAGCGGAGTTCGTCGTCGGAAAGCTTCTGGTTGCCCAGTTGGCGATTCAGGCTGTCGTCGGCAAAGAACTGCGCAATCGGCACGTCCAGAGCGATGGCAATCTTGGAGAGCGTGTCCAGCGAGGGAACGGTATGCCCGTTTTCCACGCGCGAAAGGTAGCAACGCAGCAAGCCGGTCTTTTTTTCAATGTCGCCCTGGGAAAGGGCCTTCTGCAGGCGGAGTGCGCGGATGGTGGTGCCGATCTTCATGGCGTGTCCCCGAGGTTCTACCCGTTGCCCGGGGTTACTTGCCCGGCAGCAACAGAATGAATAATGACACAAGAGTTAACATGCGCGGCGGCAGAATGCAAGCGCCTTCCGAAGCCCGCGTCACACGGTGGTTCCATTTCGAAATCCACAGCGGTCCGGAATGGCCCGGGCCGCGTCCGGCCGCCGGTGACAGTTTGTTACACAGCGTTACGGATTTGTGACGCACCGGGCGCCGGCTTTTTCGTCTTTACCCATGAGCGTTCCGCCGCTGCACAGGAGTTGGGCGGTGGTTCCTAACTGAGGACGTGTGCAAAATCCGCCTTCAACCTGCGGGTCCATTAGCACGTCTGTAGAGTGAAGGCCTAAGCATTTCCGGAATTGCTGTGAACCGCAGGTAGGGTGCTGAGGGTCTTTTTCTTCAAGAAAAAGACCCCTCTCAACGCCATCAAAACGTCTACATGTATTCCGGAAATGCTCTAAGCCAAAGGGTGAGGACAGGCAAGAGGATGATGCGAGCCAAGCTGGCAGTGTTGATTGCGGTGGGAGCCATGGTGATGGGAGGCGCAACGGACGCACTCCGCGCCCAGGAGCCTGCCGCGCAAGTGGAACAGACGGGCGGCAAGCTGCATGGCACCGTCAAAAGCGGCCAGACCCCGCTGCCCGGCGTGACCGTAATGGCGCTGAACACGCTCACCGGCAAGCGCGTGGCAACCACCACCGACCTGGCCGGCGCCTGGACGCTGGTGCTCGCCCAGAATGGCCGCTACGTGGTGCGCACGCAGTTTGCCGGCTTTGCCCAAGGCGCGCAGGAGACGGTGCTGAACGCCGACCATCATGACCAGCTCTTGAACTTCGATCTCCAGCTGGCTTCGCGCGCAGCCGCGGCCGAGCAGGCCCAAAGCCAGGCCCAGAATGAGAACGCCGCGGCCCAGCTCGTCCAGCAGCTCACCGGCAACGGCGCGCAGAGCGTGAATCTGATGAGCGCCCTCCAGGCCGGCACTGAGACCCAGGCCGGCGCACAGGGCGCAGGCGTGGATCTGCCCAGCGTGGCCGGCAGCTCCGACTTCAGCGGCGAGTCGGTGGCCATCAGCGGCCAGCAGGGACAGGTGAGCCCGCTGGCGGGCATGGATATGGACCGACTGCGTGACGCTATGGAGACCGTCCGCTCGCAGCTGGGCGGGCAAAACGGCCCCATGGCTGGCCTCTTCGGCGGCGGACCCGGCAGCGGAGGCTTTGGCGGCGGCGGTGGTTTCGGTGGTGGCCCGGGCGGGGGCGGGGGCTTTGGCTCGCGTGGCGGCGGGCGCGGCAACTTCCGCGGCTTCGATCCCGGCCAGCCCCATGGCTCCATCTTCTGGCAGGGCTCCAACTCGGCTCTGAACGCCGAACCCTTCAGCCTGCGCGGACAGTCGCAGGCCCAGCCGGCTTCGGGCACCAACCGCTTCCTCCTCTCCTTCATGAGCGCGCCTTACATTCCCGGCCTCACCAAGCCCAGCGGCAAAGATACGTTCTTTTTGACCTTGAGCGGCCAGCGCAGCTCCACGCCGATTGACGACTACGCAACTGTGCCAACGGATGCCGAGCGCGCAGGCGATTTTTCCGCCTCGGGTCTGGCCAAAATCTACGATCCGACCACCCAAACCCAGTTCAGCTCCAATGGCACGACCAACGTGATTCCTGCGGCACGGATCTCGGCCCAGGCCGCGGCCTTGCTCAAGTACTTTCCCGAGCCCAACCTGACCCAGCTGGTGAACAACTACAACTACCACCTGCTCACCACCCAGCAGAGCAACCAGACCCAGGCCGGCTTCCGCTACATGCGCTCGCTCGGCAAGAATGCGACCCTGCAGGGGATGGGCCGTGGTGGCGGCCGGCGCCAGCAGAACCAGGGCCTGCGCCAGAGCATCAGTTTCAACGCCAACTGGAGCCATTCGGCGGCCGACAACGTCAACGTCTTTCCCACCCTCGGCGGCAAGAACTGGTCCAATAACTACTCCGTGCAGGCCGGCTACACCGTGGGTTACAAGAAGCTGACCAACATCTTCAACGCCAACTGGAACCGCAGCCAGAGCCAGACCCAGAACTTCTTTACCAACACCACCGACGTGGCCACCGAGGTGGGCGTTTGCGGCGCGGGTGCGACGACGGCCGCGCCCGGCAGTTGCTCCACCGTGCTCAACCAGGACCCGCTCAACTACGGGTTGCCGAATGTGACGCTCAGCTCGATCACCGGGTTGAGCGAGCTGCAGCCCAACCAATCCATCTCCCAGACCATCTCTTTCTCGGAGACGCTGAGCTGGATCTACAAGAAGCACAACCTGCGCTTTGGTGGCGATTACCGCCGCGTGCATCGCGATTTCCTGGGCGGTTCCAACGCCACCGGCAGCTTCACCTTTACCGGCTTGTTCACCGAGGACGCCAATCTGGACCCCACCACCGGCAGCGCCGTTGCCGATCTGCTGCTCGGCCTGCCCCAAACCTCCAGCATCAGTGCCTCGGCCTCCAAGAGCTACCTGCGCGACAACGTGCTCGACGGCTATGCCCAGGACGATTGGCGCGCCACCCCTTCGCTCACCCTCAACTACGGTCTGCGCTACGAGTACTTCGCGCCCTACACCGAAAAGTACGGCCACCTGGCCATGGTCGACACCAACCCCGGCGGCTTTTTCACCAATGAGACCGAGGTGCAGGCCGGGGGCGTGGGAGCTTCCAGCGGAGCGTTGCCGGCAGGGCTTGTCCAGCCTTACTTCACGGCTTTCGCACCCCGGCTGGCCTTTGCCTGGCGCGTGCCCAAGATCAAGCGGATGGTGCTGCGCGGCGGCTACGGCATCAATTACACCGTGGGCCAGTACGGCGGCTTTGCCAACACCATGGCCCGCCAGCCCATGCCCAACCAGCCGGGTTTTGTGAACGAGCAGACCAACGAAGAACTGTCTGGCTCCAGCGCCAGCTCGGCCTGCGCCCTCAGCGCCACCGCGGCAACCGGCTACGCGGGCACCTGCTTCACGCTGGCCAATGGCTTCGGAACGCCCAACGCGGTGGGCAGCTACGCGGTCGATCCCCACTACCGCTTGCCGCACGTGCAGGTCTGGAACCTGAACTTGCAGAAAACCCTGCCCTGGAGCCTGGTGCTCAACGCGGGCTACAACGGCTCGATGGGCGGCAATCTGGACATCAAGAGCGCGCCCCGCGCCACCGCCCTGCATACCGGCACCGATCCGTTGAATCGGGTCTTCACCTTCGATCAGGCGGTGGGCTTCTCGCACTTCAATGCCGGCACGCTGAGCCTGCAAAAGCGGCTCTCCGCGGGCATTGCGGTGGGAGCCTTCTACACCTATGCGCACTCCATCGACAACTCGGTTTCAATGGCGCAGGACTGGGAGAATCTCTCCGCCGAAGAGGCCAGCTCCAGCACCGACGTGCGTCACTCGGTGAACGGAAACTATCTCTACGAACTGCCCTTCGGCTACGACAAACGCTGGTTGAGCGCTGGCACGGCTTCGCACATCCTGGAAGGCTTTTCGGTCTCCGGCACCTTCCAGTTCTCCACCGGTACGCCGCTCACGCCCACCTACGCGGCCGCTATCCAGAGCACGTCCTGCGGCACGGGGGGCGCATTCCGCCCCGATCTGACCGGAACTTCGCCCACTGCCGGCGCCCACTCGCTGCATGAGTGGTTCAATCCCGCAGCCTACAGCGAGCCCACCGTAACCAGCACCACGCCATACCCCTGCGGCGTCTTCGGCAACGCGCCGCGCAACTCTTTGCGTGGGCCCGGCACCGTGAACAACAACATGACGCTCTCCAAGACCATGCAGCTCGGTTCCACGCGCAGCTGGGAGTTTCGCGCCACGGCCAACAACGTCTTCAACACCGTGCAATACTCCGGTGTCGACACCAATGCTGGCTCGCCCACCTTCGGCCAGGTGAACCAAACGGCGCAAATGCGGCAGTTTACCTTCCAAACCAGGTTCAGGTTCTAGGAACAGGGACCTAGGGACCAAGCAACAGGGAACAAGGGAACAAGGAACCAAGCAACCAGAGATCGAGGGAACACGGGAGCAGGGTGCGATGGATGAGAGCCCGGGGCAAGTAGTTCGCACCACCACAACGCTGTCATCCTGAGCGAACGGGGCCCCAGGCGTACTCTTCAGCCTGGGGGTGGTGAGTCGAAGGATCTGCGGTTGTTTTTGATGACCTTCCGCCTCACCACAACCCTGCGCGAAGCGCGTCTGCCGCATGCAATGCCGCGCAGCGCGTCTGCTGCATGCAATGCTGGTGGGTCGAAGGATCTGCAGTTGTTTTTCCTCGGCGAGCAGTCGCCCCGTAGGGGCGGCACGAAACACCCAGAGATTGCAGGCTGGGACAACGCGAAGCGATCTGCCGCACCGCAGGCACCCAGGAAAGAACAAATGCCAGGGTGTCCGCTGCATGTAACGCTCGCGCAAAGTTTGTTTTGAAAGGGCACGGCCTCAGCCGTGCCACTGATCAGGAAAATCTTTCCTGGGGGCTTTAGCCCCAAGGGAACGAAGAACAACAGGGAGCACGATGAACAAGTTTGCTAAAAAAGCCGGAGCATGGATGGCAACCGCAGCGCTGGCGCTGCCCTCAGTGGGCATCGCACAGCAAAACTCCGCGCCCGCGCTGGGCACCCAGATCGCTACTGACCCGCAGATCTCCGACACTCCGCAGGCCGGCTTCGTGCTCAAGGTCAACAGCAATCTGGTGCTCACCAACGTGGTGGCCCGCGACGCCAAAACCGGCGAGCTCGTCCAGGGCCTCAAGCAATCCGACTTCCGCGTCTGGGAGAACGGCAGGGAGCAGCAGGTTTCCACCTTCGACTTCCAGACCGTGGAGATGGCCACGCCGCTGAACGAAGCCACCGTCTCCGGTCTGGCCGTGGGCTCGGATGGTTCCAAGGCTGTGGTCGTGGCCAAACCAGAAGAACTGCGCAATCACCGCCTGATCGTCCTGTTCTTCGACCTCACCTCCATGCAGCCCGAAGACGTGGAGCGCTCCGTGGAGGCCGCGCAGGACTTCCTCAAAAACAAAATGCAGCCCGCCGATCTGGTGGCTCTGGTCTCGCTCGACCAAACCCTCAAGGTGGATCAGGATTTTACCGCCGACAAGGTAGCTCTGGCTCGCGAAGTGGGCGCCTACAACGGCACTGAAGGCCAGGGATTTGCCGAGGGCGCAACCGCCAACAGCAATCAGGTGGAAGACACCACCGCCTACACGCCCGACGAGAGCGAGTACAACGATCTCAACACCGATCGTGAGCTTTTTGCTCTGCGCGCCATCTCCAAATCGCTGGAAAAGATCAACGAGAAGAAGTCGCTGCTCTACTTTTCCGGCGGCATCTCCCGCAACGGCATTGAGAACCAGGCCTCGCTGCGCGCCGCGGTCAACGCCGCGGTGCGCGCCAACCTGGCCGTCTACAGCGTAGACACCCGTGGCTTGCAGACCATCGGCCCGCTGGGCGACGCTTCCACCGGCAGCCTGCGCTCCGGCGCGGGCAACGGCTCCGCGCTGCAGAACAACATGAACGCCAACTTTAGCAGCCAGGAAGTGATGACCACGCTCTCCACCGACACCGGTGGCAAGGCTTTCTTGGATTCCAACGACTTTGCTCCCGCCTTCGCCCAGGTGCAGAAGGATTCGTCGGCCTACTACGCCATCGGCTTCCACTCCTCCAACCCGGCGCGCGACGGCAAATACCGCAAGCTGAAGATCGCCGTCAATCGCCCCGGCATCAAGCTGGAGTTCCGTCCCGGCTACTATGCCCCGGCCGACTTTCAGCACTCCGGCAGGGAAGACCGCGAGCAGGAGCTCAACGAGCAACTGGCCAGCGACCTGCCCGCCACCGACATGGCGCTCTATATGGACGCCTTCTACTTCCGCCTCGATCAGAACCGCTACTACGTCCCCGTCTCGCTTATTGTGCCCGGCTCCCAGATCCCGTTTGTGAAGGGCGGCGACAAGGACAAGGCCACGCTGGACATTATTGGCGGCGTGCTCGACGAAGTGAAGCGCCCCATCGGCCGCGCCCGCGAAACCGTCAAGCTCAACCTCGATCAGGGCCTGAACGCGCGGCAAAAAAATATTCAGTACACCACCGGCTTCAATCTGCCGCCGGGCAAGTACCACCTGAAGTTTGTGGTGCGCGAGAACCAGACCGGCCGCATGGGCTCCTTTGAAGCCGAGATCATGCTGCCGGAGATGAAGAAGGCTCCTCTCAAAATGAGCTCCATCCTCCTCGCCAGCTCCCGCCAGCCCAGCAAAAAGCTGGAGCCCACGGTGCGCAACGGCCTGGAGTACGTGCCCAACATCAGCCACGTCTTCCGCCGCGACCAGCATCTTTATCTGCTCTACGAGATCTACTCGCCCATGCGCGCTAAGCTCGAAGGTGCCAAAGCCGGCGGGGAACCGGTGCGCATCCTTTCCAGCCTCGAACTCATGCAGGGCTCGGTCAAAGTCTTTGAAACCCCGCAGGTAGAGGCCAAGACGATCAACGTGGCTGGCCGCGACGCGGTAGCCATCGAGCTCGACGTGCCGCTCGACGCCCTCAAGCCCGGTCCATATACGTGCCAGCTCAACGTCATTGACGATACCGCCGGGGCCTTTGCCTTCCCGCGCTTTGCCGTGCTGGTCAAAGATCCGCCAGCCCCACCGGCCGCTCCCACTTCCCCGGCTCCCACGC
>Ga0371490_1000256_pt1 | contig 42491 bp, 31 predicted proteins | sample MB2SIPfraction_FD_207959 | JGI IMG/M metagenome (GOLD analysis project Ga0371490, IMG submission 207959) | Lab enriched peat soil microbial communities from McLean, Ithaca, NY, United States - MB28FN SIP fraction | ecosystem: Environmental > Terrestrial > Soil > Wetlands > Peat | place: USA... | reverse complement strand
AGTTTCTCGAAGTCTCGTCGAACACCTTTTGGGTTTCCCATGCACTGAACATAGCACAAGAATCTAGAGATGTCACTATATTATTCAATGTTCAGTAGGTACGGGGACGAGACTTCTCCTGTAATGCGACGCGAGTTAGCTCCGCTACTGAAGCTGAGTGCTGGTTGCTACGTGATCTCGCAGCACCTATTCGGCTGCCATATTAGTTGTGTCGAGGGCAGGAGAAGCGATAGGATGTGACCAAATCGAAAACTCCGATTGGCTATGCGACAACCGTGAGAGACGCGAGGAAGGCCAGCGTGGGGCTCGTCGTGTTCGACTTAGAGAAGGTTATCCGCGTTTGCTAGGCGGTGGGTCTCAGCCCCGAGTTTCCAGGCGTTGCAACAAGGCCAACCGGAGAGAAAGGGTCGAGGTCATGCATCATCTGATCATCTTGGTTCTCATGATCCTGGCAGCAGTGCTCTTTCTAATTGCTGCGGTTACCCGGGTCGGCAAGTTTCAGATCTTGGGGCATGAGCCGACGATTTGGTGGCGCGGCTCAATAGGATTGTTGGGCTTCACCATCGCGTTGATACTCTGGCGAATCCTCCAGCACATGCCGCCGCGCTGAAAGTAGCGCCCATCAGACGAGGTGAACAAGCGGCTCTGTTCGCCTCCGCAAATTCTTCCGCGGGACGACGTGCCCGTAAGAAGTGAGGGGGAGGAATTTTCTCTCGTCAAACCGGATATTTCCTGGAGGCCGGCTCACTCCGCGGCAGCGGCGCGCAGGCCAGCCGGCAACTTCTCAAGGATCGGTATGAACATTCACACACCAAGTCATTTTGTTTCTGAATTACTGGTGCTAGTTTGTCTTGTGGGCGCGGCCGGATTCTTGGCGTGTTCCTCTGGAGGTGCTGCCGTGTCGTTGGAATTGCAGAGTCCCGATTTCACCGCCGGTGGAAATATCCCGAATCAATTCACCTGCGAAGGTGCAAATATCTCACCCGCGCTCAAATGGAACGCCCCGCCTGCCGCCACGCAGAGTTTCGCTTTGATCGCCGACGATCCCGACGCTCCGGTGGGAACCTGGGTGCATTGGGTGATCTTCGACCTGCCCGCGAATCTGCGCGCCCTCCCGCAAGATTTCCCGAAGAACAAGCAATCGCCTGACGGTTCGCGTCAGGGCCGCAATGACTTCGGGAAAATCGGTTATGGCGGGCCCTGTCCGCCGCCCGGCAAACCCCATCGCTACTTCTTCAAGCTCTACGCCCTTGATGCCATGCTGAATCTTATGCCCGGCGCTACAAAAAAAGACGTTGAACGGGCCATGCAAGGCCACATTCTGGCCCAGGGCGAATACCTCGGCCGCTTCTCTCGTTGACGATCTTTCCCTGAGGGCGCCACGCATATTGCCCTCCTCGCAGTTTAGTTTTCCAGGGCAAAGATTGACGTTTGGTCAATGATTCTTCCACACCGCTGTTCTTGTTCTCAAAAGTCGAGACGCAGCGCTAGCTGACCGGTACGATTGCCCCCTGAGCCTTGGGGCAGCGCGGATTGTAGGACTCCAAACGTACTCGGGTTGCTGATATTTGTCGCCGGTGGCGCGAAATTAGTGTGATTCAACACATTGGTGAACGTGGCCTCAAAGCGCAAACGAAGCCGCTCCGTGATTTGGAAGTGCTTGGCCAGGCCCGCATCCACATCCATCATCCCCGGACCTTGTAGGATGCCCACACCGCAATTCCCAAACCTGCCCGCACCGGCAGGGGTCGGGGCGAAGGCATTGATGTTAAAGAAATCCTGGGGCGTCTGGTTTGCCGGGATCGGATTTCCTACGCAGTCTGGTCGAGCCACTGCCCCTCCACCAGATCGCACGACCATGTCCGTGTTCGACTGATCGTAGATCGGGCTAATCGTCGGTGTGAGCCACTGTCCAGTCTGGATCGTCGTGATCGTGCTTACGTTCCAGCCTTCCGAGACAGCTTTCAGAAAGCCCGGCCGCGCGGTCTTGAAAGGCAGTTGATACGTGCCAGTCACCAGGAGCCGTTGGCGCGGCGTTGCCACCACGTTACCGCGATCCTCCCGGAGGTCGAAGCGATTGGCAATCTCGACCGCGTACGGCTCTTCGCTTGCGAAAGCCACGGGAGCGTCACTGCCTTGCGCGTCGCTGATGTTTTTCGCCCAGGTGTAACTCCCCTGAAACGACAAGCCGTGAGAAAATTTATGCTCCACTTGCGTTTTCATGGCTTGGTAACTTGCATTGCCTTCGCTCACTGAGGTCATCAAGAGAAGCCAGTTTTGATAGGGTGCTCGCGGGTCAACAAATGCGCCCGCTGGCACCGCGTAAGGCGTCGTGCTGGCGGGAATTTGATTCAAGTCAATTGTGTACGGCAGGCGGTACGAGGCCATGCCGACGTAGCTGATCCGGACGACCGTATTGGAAGTAACTTGCCGTTCAACAGTCAGATTCCATTGCGCCGATTGCGGATCTCGCCAATTCGGGTCGTTGGCCTCCTCGAGGCTGCCTCCGCCATACGTGATCGAGGATGTGGCCGGAGCCGTCTGCGGGAACTGAAATTGCGGCGGTTGCAAGACGTTGCTGCTGTTATACACGGCATTCACATTGGTGATCAAATCCGACGTGGGGTTGCCGGCATTGTTCCAAGACATGGGTCCCAGCGTGGTCATGGTGAAGATACCGAAACCGGCGCGAATGACCGTCTTGCTATTTTTGAATGGCCGGTACGCCACGCTGATTCGCGGGTCAAAATCACGCAGATAGAGCTTCCTCAACCCTTGAGTGACGCCCGCTTGGCTGGCCGTTGCCACATTGCTGCATTGCAGGGACATATTTCTCTGGGGAAGCGAGCAGGCATTGAAGGACTCCAGAAACCCGGTGTATTGCGTCTGCAGGTCGGGATCATTCGCCACGGTCTGTAAGAACTTATCCGGAATGAGTACGCTGTTAGTTTGTGGATCGAAGCTGGCCAAGTCGCCAATGGTCTCGTCAAAGGGCGGAAGCAGCTCCCATCGCAAGCCGAAATTCACCGTCAGATGGCTATTCACCTGCCATGAGTCCTGGCCATAGACGCCGTACTGGGTCGCGCCCGCGTTAATTTGCGGACAGGTAACGGCGAAGAAAGATTGCTGCGGCAGACCCAGCAGGAAGTCGCCGAAAGAGTAGCCCGTGAACAGGCCCGGACTGAAGGTAAAGTTGCCATAGTCGTCGGAGGGTACGAAGAACATGACCCCGCTGTAACTTACCTTGCGAGCATCCACGCCAAACCGCAGGGTGTGCTTGCCCATGATATGGGTGAGGTTATCGGTGAACTGCATATTCTTGGAGATGGTCGTTCCAGTCCGATCCTGGCCGATGGACGAGAATGTGCCGTCCGAGAACGTGAATGTCGGGAAGGCGTCCCCCGTGGGATGCTGGGAGATATTTATGCCTTGCAGACCGAGTTGACTGGTTGCAGAGCTGCCCTGAATCGGGAAACCGTCATTTTCATGGAAGTTCGTGAATCCGAAGCGAAATTCGTCCACCAAATTCGGCCGGATCACATAGTTGTAGGAAACCAGGAAACTCCGATTTTGATCCTGGGCCGCCACATTGGGCAGAAACTGGCCCGCCGGTGCTCCCATGGCGCCCTCATTGTAAAGCGCATTTTTCCAGCTAAAACGAGCGTAGATCTGCTGCTTCGGGGTGATGGATTGATCCACCCGAAGATCCCAGCCATTTGTGTTCGATGGGATGGGTATCAGGGTCTGATAGTTGTAAGAGGCTTGGGGATTGTTCAGGTTCGCGTTAGGCAGCGGATAGTAGTTCAAAAGGGCTTGCGCGACAGGATTGATGCAATCGTTCGGATTGCTGCACGCGCTGCCGCTCGGAATGGTGTTGTTCACATAGGCCAGCCCGGTAAAGGGATCCATCACCTTGCCCCCGTTTGTGCTCGCCACCAGCGCGCTCAAATCACCGTTTCTCTCGGCCTGCGTGGGGACAAGGAGTTGCTCCGGAGCGGATGTATGTCTGCGGTTTCCCTCATAGTCCAGGAAGAAAAATGTTTTGTCTTTGCCGTCGTAGAGTTTCGGAATGGTTACGGGCCCACCCAGGCTGCCGCCAAAGGTATTGAACTGTTTAGGGGCCTTTTCCGTAAAGTTCAGAATTCGGGCATCCAATGCGTCGTTTTGCAGGTACTCGAACAAACTGCCGTGAAACTGGTCGGTGCCGCTCTTCGTTGTAAACGTCACGTCGCCGATTTGCGCGAATTCGGCATTGTTGTTAAACGCAGTGACGCTCATCTCCTGAATCCCCTCTGAAGAGGGATAAGCGTCTTGTAGGGCGCCGTTCTTTAGCACGTTGGCCGTCGAGATTCCATCCACGGAGAAGCCTGTCTGGGCTGACGTCGCGCCACCCACGGCGATATTTCCCTGCCTGTCTTTCACCACATCCGGAGAAACAGCCAAGGCCGCCAAGGGACTGGTTGATACGGCCCGCGAATTCAAGGGCAACTCGGTAATCTCGCTATTGACCTTCGAATCGGTAAGTGTGGCGTTTTCGGTGTTCAGGAGTTCGGCGGCCGCGTTGACTTCGACCACCTGATTTTGTGTGGCCAATGCGAACTTCAAATCCAGTCGCAAGTCCTGCCGCGCAGCCAACTCCACCTGGCCGACGATTGCCTTGGCGAAGCCCTCCTTGGTGGCGACCACACTGTAGTGTCCCGGCTTGACGTTCTCAAACGCGAAGTTTCCGTGATCGTCGCTGGTCGCCGTGAAATCGCTGTTCTCATCAACGCTGTGCAAGTTGACTTGCGCCTCGGGGATGAATGAGCCGGTCTGGTCCTCTGTCGTGCCGTGAATGCTGCCGAAGGTGGACTGCGCATCAGCGCGCGCAACCGCAAAACTCATTAGGATGAGCAGGCCGATTTCAGCGGTACATGAAATTCTTCCGTTGAGCATCTGAAACCTCCCAATTTGCCCTGTGCGTGGCAACGAGTGCTAGCATGCATGGACGGACCTGAAGAAGTGTTGGAAAGTTCGTAAGGAAATCGTTATTTCAACCAAGAAAGTTTCGATAGCATGCATCGAACTTTTAGTGAAGTAGAAAGTGGATTGAAGTTTGGCGCAAAATGCGGAGCGCCGCTCTTTGACCGACAGCCAGTCCCTCGGAAAAGCCGCGAGAGAATTCGCAATTTAACGGAGCTAGCCTTCACATTTCGGATGGGTATCGAAACCTATGCGCCATCGATTAACTTTCCTGAAAACGCATGCGCCACTTGCCTTCAGGAAACTCCAATCGAATTGCGCAACAAACAGTTAGTCATGCATCTTCACTGGTGATGATGCCAAAGCGGTGAACTATAAAAGCGTTGGCGCCGAGATTGGCGATGCGATCGGCGACATACATATTGAGGCCGGCGATGACGCTCATAACGGCAACGAGGGTGGTAACGGCGAGAATCACGCCTAAGGTTCGATTTTCAGTGGGTACGCTCGGGCGGAACGACACCTCCGCCGCCCCGATGTCGGACCTGTTCAGGGGCGGAATCCCTTAGGACTTCGCTTTCTTCGAAGGTTTCGACTTGCCAGAACTGTTGAGGGCGACTGCTTGGCGAACGAGCGCCTTGAAGGCGGACTCGTCAACTTCTTCTCCTTCGTGGATGTCGATCGCGCGGCGTACGTTTCCGTCGAGACTCGAGTTGAAAAGACGGGCCGGATCCTTCAGAGACGCGCCCTTGGAGAAGGTAAGCTTCACGACATTCTTGTAGGATTCGCCAGTGCAGATGATGCCATCGTGCGACCAAATCGGAGTGCCCCTCCACTTCCACTCCTCGACGACGTCCGGGTCCGCTTCCTTGATGAGCTTGCGCATTCTTCCGAGGGTTTCCCCGCGCCAGTCCCCAAGTTCGGCGATTCTTTTCGAGATGAGCTCCGATGCCGACTGGCCTTGGCTCGCGCCCGACTTTTTCATGTTCTCATCCTAGCCGGAATTTCCGATTTGGACTCCAGGCTCGCGTATCCTAACTCTCCTTCGTCCCTAGACTCAAGAATTTTATGACCACGGCAGCCCCCAGCTAGGCTTTGGCGTGCCGACGGCTCGTCTTAAACGCGCGCGCCAACGCCAACAGGTGCAGTGAACGCGAGCGCCAACTAGAATTTTGGGCTGAGTTTCCTCGCCCTTGCCTTCTACCTTTGCGCTCTGAATCCCTTCTGCACCGCAAGCATCACGTGTTCTGGCCGGCTCTTCCGCCGTGCAACAGTTTTAGAATTTAACCATGATGGCAATCGTGTTGACGGCTTGGCCCTTGCGAAGATCGGGTTGCCAGGCAGTCCAACTTGGGCTGCTGGGGGCGTCGTACTGTGCAGCGCAGGACATTGCCACTGCACCCCCGGCGTTGTCTACGGTGAAGCCGAGCCCCGACGGCGCAAAATCGGAAACCGCGGACGTGGATCCATTCGTGCAGATGTAGCTTGCACCGGTACCCACGACTCCATTGTTGGCCACGGGCGCGACGTTGCCTCCAGGCGGAGTAATCCCCTCCCGGCCCGACCAATAAGGAACGTTTGCGTGGCGATAACCACTCTCGAAGCGGAACGTGATGTACTGGGCAGGCATCCAATCGAAGGTAAGCGTGCCATCCCAAGCCTTGTAAATGCTACCGGGATACGCTGGGAAATAGGGCGATCCGGAGACGGCGGTTGCCCCATTGATAGGCTGCAGCAACGTCAGGTAGCGGCCCGGATTGTCCATCCTGCCGCCGCCGAGCGTTATGCCGTACCGGTCCTTGTGGAACCACCAGCGGTTGTAGAGCATCCATCCCGCAAAACTTTGCTTGGGATGTCCGTTACTATCGTTGTGGCAACTCACGGTTGTGCCAGGCGTGGAAGAGCCGCCGTATTCGCATCCAACATCGCCCGTAACGGAAAAGGCCATCTTATCCAGGCCGAGATTCTCTGGTTGATTGTAGTATCTGACCTCAACGCTGTCGTCCGTGTGGATGCGCGAGCGTCCGGGCACGCCCAGCGTGTCCGTTCCCATGCCATAGTTATTGAAGACCATCGAAAGCCACGGCTTCGGACGGTACAATATCTGCCCTCCCAAACCGGGGTGACCATTGTATTTGGCGTAGGATTGCCACCCGTTAATGATCCAAGGCTCAATCTTCAGTTTGTCCGTTGGGAACCACTGTATGCGTATGCCATTGAAGAACCACGGCGTGTTGGACGATACGAAGGACGGCTGGTAGGCCCAGTTATCGAAGTTGTAGTAGCTGAAGAGGCCGATATAGGACACGAAAATTCCCGCGTCAATGTTGAGCCCGTGGTTCACGTTGAAGTGGTATCCGCCGTAGGCTTCCGAGAAGTACTTGTAAGCGTCGTTGAGGTTCCATTGGCCAACGCCTGCGCTGCCGTCATTGCGCGGCGTCGTGGTTGCAAACAACCCAAACATGGTCAAAATCCGGCCGCGAACGTTGCCCACGTGCAAGTCGCCGCCAAAACTCAACTGCTCCAATTGGACTTCGCCGTTGCGGAAACTCTCCGTCGATCCGCCCATTGTGTGGTCTTTCGGCTGGTTGTAATCTTCGATGTAATTGGAGTCAACCCGGAATTCCGGGGTAAAGTATTTCGAGTCCCACACCTCATCCTTGTTGCGCGCGTTACCGTTCAACCAAGTCCAGTCCGCGTAGGCAAAAGGCGCGGTCGGCTGAACGGCGGCAGCACTGGCCGCGCTTTGATCGGGGGATTGCGGGGGGCCTACAGCCGCCGCGGGTGCGAGGCTTACATGGCTCAGGGTGGCAGACGGATTGGCTGCATTGGAAGGCGCAGGTTGCGCGGCGGGCGCCTCAGCCGCGGGAGCCGCGGGCGCCACAGCTGCGGCAGGCGGATTGACCTTGGCCTCGAGTTCCGCGACGCGCCTTCTGAGTTCCTCCACCTGATCGAGCAGCCATCTCTCTCGCTCGGTCAAGGGCGCCGGCGCTTCGACCTTTGCCGGAGCAGATTTAGCCGCTGGATTGCCGGCATTCTTGTCTGTATTATTGTCGTCCGCGAGAGCAGGGCGGGGAAGAGCGATCGTACCGATTAGTACAATCAACAGCAGTCCTGTAAGTCTACAGCCATTTTCAAATGCGCGCATGTCACCCTCCTCTTGTACGACTGGCAACGACACACCCAATTGGCCTCTCCTTCTTGTACTTCTTGAGCTTCCTAACGGCAATACCAGCGCCAATCGGTACGACCTTGAAAACGCAAAAGATCGCGCATCACAGAACGCACTCTTTTCGCGAATTCGCGAAGTTCGCGAAAACCTATTGCCCGGGGCCCGAAATCATCCGCCCATCACCCGCTTCAGCCTCGGCTGCCACAGTACGCATCGGTGCTAATCAGAACTGTCCTTAGAGTTGCGAACGCTGCCGTCTCCGGCGCTCTAACCCGATCACCTGTACGCGCAGAAAAGGGAGCGGCTTATAAATGCTGCTCGTGACGATAGGGGAGTGCGCGTGAAAAAGTCGTGAGGATTTTATCAGGAGGTCGTCTCGCACGCAGGATTGTTTTTCTGGCTCGCATGAATTTTTTGAAGCGATTCTCGCTTTCCTTTCCTTCATTCGGGTACTCGCAACTGGTAGCCGACCCAAGGTTCCGTCAGCAGATACTTTGGCTTGCCAGGCTGCAATTCGATTTTTTTCCGAAGTTGCTTCATATAGGCCCGCAGGTGCCCGAGCTCGTTGCCGTAGTCCGGTCCCCAAATCGCCCGCAGCAGTTCGCGGTGCGGAATGATCTTGTTGGCATGGTTCGCGAGGTACTGCAATAACTCGAATTCCTTCGGCGTCAAGTGAACCTTTCGGCCCCGCACGGTTGCCTGGCGCGAATGAAAGTTGACTTCCACGTCTTTCAGCCTTAGCTCTTGCGCCTCGGAATCGCCGGCATTTCTCCGTAGCACCGAGCGAATCCTGGCGAACAGTTCTGACGTGCTGAATGGCTTGGTGACGTAATCGTCGGCCCCGGCATCCAGAGCTATTACTTTATCCGCCTCCGCCTTACGTACTGTGAGCATGATGATTCCCACGTCAGAACTGGAACGGATAACCCGGCAAACTTCCGTCCCCTTGATGTCCGGCATATTAATGTCAAGCAGTATGAGGTCGTACTTCTCCTCGCGTAATTTCTCAAGAGCCTCTTGCCCGCCACACGCGTCGTCCACCTCGTAGCCGTTCGCCACCAGCGTGATTCTTAGCACGCGCCGAATCTGCGCCTGATCGTCCACCACGAGTATCCTGCCTTTGGACGTCTTTCCGTGGACGGAAGCTTGTCGCCCCAATGGACTCGCCTCCCCGCCTCTAGGCATGGAATCCTCCCAATGCGCATGGTCATAAGCTTCGACTCGGGAGCCTGTCGCCAGGCTGCGGCAGTATTTATCGAATGGTCTAACCACCCCGCTTCCACGTTCTGACCTAAGCCTGCAAGACCGCGCCTAAGCAATACGTAAGACGCGCATAATGAATAAGCGAAGAAAGCGTAGGCTTTCAGTAAACGGCACTGCTCTCTCCCGCCTGAACATCACCCCCAGGCCGGCCTAAACGGCAAAGATCAAGCCACTCAACAAATTCCATGCCACGCCGTCTAACGTCGCTTATTGATACCGGGCGCCGGCCATTAGATCAAGTTTAATGATTTCATTGGATGTATCAATGGAACAGCGCCATCGGTGCGAATCGGCGGGGGCATGATTCCGCGAATGCTACTCCTCCCCCGACAGGCATGTACAAAGGCTGTGGCCGCCTACTGATGATTGGGCCGGTCCCTCAAAAATTCCGTAGGAACTGTCCGCCTTTGCGGGCAGGGGGCTCTACGCGCTCTGCAGCGCTCGATTCACCATGGCCTGTGCTTCTCTCACGATTTCGTTCAAGTGCTCTTGGCTCGTAAAACTCTCCGCGTAAATCTTGTAGATGTTTTCCGTTCCCGAGGGGCGCGCCGCGAACCAGCCGCTCGTCGCCGCAACCTTCAGCCCGCCCATGGCCGCGTTGTTCCCCGGTGCGCGCGTCAGCTTCGCCGTGATCGGTTCGCCGGCGAGCGTTGCATCCTTCACGGCCTCCGGCGAAAGATTCAGCAGCCTGGTTTTTTCTTCCGGTGTGGCCGCTGCGTCAATCCTTGTATAAAACGGCGTGCCGAATTCAGCGGTCATCTCGCGATAGTGCTCGCCGGGATCTTTTCCTGTGCGCGCGGTGATCTCCGCAGCCAGCAGGCACATGATCGGCCCATCCTTGTCGGTCGTCCAAACGGCGCCGTTTCGCCGCAGAAAACTCGCCCCGGCGCTTTCTTCCCCGCCGAAACAGCAGGAGCCATCGAACAACCCCGGTGCGAACCACTTGAAACCCACGGGAACTTCAAACAATTTGCGGCCCAGCTTCCGCACCACGCGGTCAATCATGCTGCTGCTCACCAGCGTCTTCCCCACGACCGCGTCGCCCGGCCAGTCCGGCCGGTGCGTCAGCAAATATTGGATGGCCACCGCAAGATAGTGATTCGGATTCATCAGCCCCGCCGAAGGCGTGACGATCCCGTGCCGGTCCGCATCGGGATCGTTTCCAAACGCCACGCGAAACTTGTCCTTCATTTTCACCAGTCTCGCCATGGCATACGGGCTGGAACAATCCATGCGAATTTCGCCGTCATGATCCACGGTCATGAACGAAAACGTAGGGTCGATTTTCGGGTTCACCACCGTAATCTCCAGCCCGTAAATGGAATTGATCGGCTCCCAATAAGGCTCCGCGGCCCCGCCCAGTGGATCCACACCCAAGTTCAGCCCCGCGGCGCGAATGGCCTCCATGTCAACGACGTTTCCAAGATCTTTCACGTAGGGCAGGATGAAATCATCCTGGTGCGTTGTAGCCGCCGCCAGCGCCGTGGCATACGCAACACGCTGCACCCCGGCATTGCCCGCCCGCAGCAGCTCATTCGCGCGCGTCTCCACCCATTGGGTGATGTCCGTGTCCGCCGGGCCGCCGTTCGGCGGGTTGTACTTGAACCCTCCGTCCCGTGGCGGGTTGTGCGAAGGCGTGATGACGATGCCGTCCGCCAGATGTTCTTTTCGCCCGTGGTTGTAAACCAAAATCGCGTGGGAAATCACCGGCGTCGGCGTAACGCCGTCGTTCCGCTGAATCACCGTTTCCACGCGGTGCGCCGCCAGCACTTCAAGGGCGGTGCGTTGTGCGGGCCTGGACAGTTCGTGCGTGTCCTTCCCCATGAAGAGTAGTCCATCGATACCGTGCGCACGGCGGTAATCGCAGATCGCCTGGGTGATCGCCAGGATGTGCGCTTCCGTGAACGTGCCGTTCAGCGAGCTGCCGCGGTGTCCACTGGTGCCAAAACTGACCAGTTGCTGCGGATCGCTCAAGTCGGGCCGGCGCTCGTAGTAGCTCCGTTCCAGCTGCGCGAGATCCACCAGCAATTCCTTGGGCGCGGGAAGTCCCGCAAGTGGTGAAAGATGCGTCTTGTCGTCCGCTTCATTCGGAACAGCCTGTGGTTGTGACATTTGGTCTGGCCTCGCCAACGACAATAATGTGATACCACTGCCCGCCCGGGAACTCCAATACTCCCTTGGCGTGCCCTATGATTTTCGCCCAGAATTCATCCTCCAGACATGCGATCATTCTCCTGGACACGGAGTATCATAGCGGGTCGAGTACTCCCTCTGGGAAAGAAGCCGGACCGGCCAATCGCTGATCTCATGCACCCAATTCCTCCTTTGATGCACCCAATCGCTATGCCAGCTACCTTTATCCGTTCCCAGGCAGTCCCCGTCTGGCGAGCAGGGCACTCGAGTGAGCCGCGAATCACCAGCGACTTTCGTCTCTAGTCTGGTTAGCGAGGAACACCATGCCAGGCCCACTTCCCACGAATCCCAGCGCGCCGGTTGAAGATGAACGCACCGGCTCGAGCGTCGAAACCCTGAAACGCGCCATCCTCGATAATCTGTTTTACGTCCTCGGGCGGGATGCCGCGCACGCCGGCCCCATTGACTACTACATGGCCCTTGCCTACTCCGTCCGCGACCGCATTCTTGCGCGTTACATGTACACGATTCACACCTACATGGAAACCCCCGTTCGCGCCGCTAGCTACCTCTCTGCGGAGTTCCTGATGGGGCCACAATTGGCCAACAATCTCCTCTGTCTTGGCCTTGCAGCTCCATTCCGCCAAGCTATCAAGGAACTGGGCTCGGATTTGGATTTGCTCATCGAACAGGAAGCCGAACCGGGTCTCGGCAATGGCGGCTTGGGACGCCTCGCCGCCTGTTTCCTGGATTCCCTGGCGACATTGGGCATTCCCTCAACCGGCTACGGCATCCGCTATGAGTACGGCATCTTCGACCAGAAAATTCAGGACGGCTGGCAGGTCGAGTATACCGACCATTGGTTGCGCAACGGCAATCCCTGGGAATTGCGCAGGACGCGGCTTGCCGCTGAAGTGGGTTTTCATGGCCGGACCGAACAATGGACCGATGCCGAAGGCCGCTTGCGCGTTCGCTGGATTCCGCAGACGGTGGTGAAGGGCATACCCTACGACACGCCCATCGTCGGTTATCGCTCCGGCCTCGCCAATATTCTGCGCTTGTGGCGCTCCGAAGCGCGGGAATCCTTCTATTTCGAGCGCTTCAATAGCGGCGATTACGACGGCGCGGTCGCGGAAAAAGTGTTCGCCGAAAATATCACCAAAGTCCTCTATCCTAATGACGAGGATTTCCGCGGCAAGGAATTGCGCCTGCAGCAGCAGTACTTCTTCACCTCTTGCTCGCTTCAGGACATGATCCGAAGGCACTTGCGCAGAGGGCAGAAGCTCGAGAATTTTCACGAACTATGGGCCATTCAGCTCAACGATACTCACCCCTCCATCGGCGTTGCCGAGCTGATGCGCCTGCTCATGGACGAACACGGCATGGCCTGGGAGCAGGCCTGGAACATCACCTCGCAAACCTTCAGCTACACCAATCACACGCTCTTACCCGAGGCGCTGGAGCGCTGGCCGCTACCTCTGTTCGCTTCGCTTCTCCCACGCCATCTCGAAATCATTTACGAAATCAACGCCCGCTTCCTGGCCGAAGTGGGCCAGCGCTTCCCGAACGACGAAGCCCGGGCCGCGCGCATGTCCCTCATTGACGAATCCGGCGAAAAGTACGTCCGCATGGCCCATCTCGCCAGCGTGGGCAGCCATAAGATTAATGGTGTCTCCGAAATCCACACCCAACTGCTGAAGAACGAATTGCTTCACGACTTCGCCGAACTCTGGTCGGACAAGATCGTCAATGTTACCAACGGCGTGACTCCGCGGCGTTGGCTCGCCGTCAGCAACCCCGAGCAATCCGAACTCATGACCAGCAAGATCGGAGATTCCTGGATCGATCACCTGGAAAATCTGAAGCGCCTGGAAGCCTTCGCGGGCGATCCCGCCTTCCGCGGGGATTGGCGGAAGGTCCAGCGCGCCGTGAAGGTCCGGTTGTCCCGTTTCATCTTGCGGCAGACGGGTGTTTCCGTCGATCCCGACTCCCTGTTCGACGTCCAGGTGAAGCGCATTCACGAGTACAAGCGCCAGCACCTGAATGTTCTCCATATCCTCACTCTTTATCAGCGTTTGAAGAGCAATCCCCACCTGGAAATCACCCCGCGCGCGTTCATTTTTGGCGGCAAAGCTGCTCCTGGCTATCGCATGGCCAAGCTCATCATCAAACTGATCAATTCAGTTGGCGATGTCATCAACCAGGATCCCGATGTGAAAGACTGCCTCAAAGTTGTCTTTCTGCCCGGATATGACGTGACCTTCGGACAGTTGGTCTATCCTGCGGCCGACCTGAGCGAACAAATCTCCACGGCCGGCACGGAGGCGTCTGGCACCGGGAACATGAAGTCCGCCATGAACGGGGCGCTCACCATCGGCACGCTCGACGGCGCCAATATCGAGATCCGCGAAGCCGTCGGCACGGAGAATTTCTTCCTCTTTGGTTTAACTGTGGATCAAGTTCGCGCCACTTGGGCCGCCGGCTATGATCCGCGCCGCCTCTATGAATCGATTCCCGCTCTGCGCACTGTGATGGATGCCCTCTATTCCGGCCAGTTCTCCCACGGAGACCGCGAACTCTTCCACCCCCTGCTCGATTCGCTCCTCGACCATGACTCGTATCTCCTTCTTGCGGACTACGAGTCGTACGTCCACTGCCAGGATCAGGTGGCCGAGGCTTATCGGGATCAGGAAGCCTGGTCCAGGATGTCCATCCTCAACGCCGCGCGCATGGGAGCCTTTTCATCCGACCGCGCCGTCGATGACTATTGCCGCAAGATTTGGGGCATCCAACACCTCTCAGCTCCCATGGTGCAAAGCGCCTGACCCGTGCCGTCTTCCCGAAATCAGCGAGCCCGCGCGGGCACGCCGGAGCTACTTTGATAGTGATGCTACACTGGAAGCCCCATGGAACTGTTGCCGGTCATTCGCGAAGGAGTGGACTATAACTATTGGGCGCGCGACCGCCAACTCCAGACGTGCGCCTCGCTGAGTACGGAGCAATTCCTGCGACCCGCTGGAGGTAGCTATCCATCGCTGCGCGACACCTTCGCGCACATGGTTGCTGTTGAGTGGATCTGGTTAGAACGTTGGAGAGGGAGCTCCCCTAAGTCGCTGATTCCCATCCACGATTTTCCGACGCTCGCGGCTGTGGTGGAACGGTGGGGCACGGTCGAGCGCGAGATCCGCGAATACCTGGCTGGTTTGGATGAGGCGGCGCTGGCCCGCCCTCTGACATACATCAATACTCGAGGCGAGGAGTGGACCTATTCGCTGTGGCGGATGGTTGTGCATCTGCTGAATCATCAGAGCTACCATCGCGGCCAAGTGACGACACTGCTGCGCATGTTGGGAGTGCAGCCTCCGCCTGTCGATTTCCTGGTGGGGCAGGACATGGGCTTCCGGCTGTGACCCTGCGCCGCCGGATAGCGCGCCCGTGCCCAAGTTGTGCCCATCTTTTGCCAAAACCAGTAACGTGGGCCACTGTTCGGCGGGTGGCCCGGGAACGCCATTCTCCTGAATGGCGTTTTTGGCGTCTCCGGCATCTATGGCGTTCTGGGACGCGCCAATCGGGAGATTGGCGTTCCTAGGATTCTTCTTGGGCAGGCCCCTGAATTTTTCGGTTGTCAGCAGGCCAATAAAATGACATCGTCTCCCATCTGGGCGAGTGTCCCCCCTGGCGGACCAGGTTCAACAAGCTCGCAGGTTGGCTTTCCCGTTTTTGTTTGGTGGCACGGTGCGCGGCGGACGGACAAACACAAAGCACGGCGTGAATTCCTCGTGTGGCAAGTGCGCTTTCCATTCTGAGTTGCTCCTCAAGCTGCACTTGGAGAGCAACCCGCAAGCGCTCGCCCTCGTGCGCGCCGCTGTCGAACGCGCCACAGAGGTTCTGCATTTTCACGAAGAGGAGTCGCGCGCCATTGTGCGTTCCGTGGACGAGGCCCTCGCCAATGTCATCCGCCACGCCTACCGGGGAAAATCTGGGCGCCCCATTGAAGTGACCTGCCGCCACTTGCGCGCCACCCGGAATGGCGCGAACGTCAGCGGAATCGAAATTGTTTTGCAGGATTCCGGCGTGCGCGCCGATCCCGCAAAAATGAAGGGCCGTCCCCTGAATGAAATTCGCCCGGGCGGGCTGGGGCTGCACTTCATAAAGGAAAGCATGGACGAAGTTGAATTCAGCCGCAAAAAAGGCAAGAATCAGCTTCGCTTGGTGAAGTACCTGGCTCCGGCTGCTCCCCGAACAGCGCCGGAAGGAGAATAGACTGTGCAGATTGCCGCGCGCGCCCTACAAGGTTGCACCATCCTGGATCTCTCCGGTGACATTGACCTGGCAAACTCGCCCGCCATGCGCAAGGCACTGCTTGGCGAAATCAAGGAAAAGCGCACGCCCAAGGTTTTCCTAAACCTCAAAAATGTCCGCTATATCGACAGCTCCGGCATCGCCTCTCTTGTCGAAGGTCTGAAAGCCTCCCGCGATCTGGGATCCCGCCTCATCCTGTACGGTCTGAGCAAAACCGTCCGCGAAGTGATGCAACTCTCGCGCCTGCAAAAGATCTTCGAGATCTATGAAGACGAGGAACAAGCGCTCGCTTCCTAGTGCCGTTCCAACTATCTGGGCCAAATGACGGTCCAAGCATCTGACGCGAGCACGGAGAAAGAATTCTCGAAAGGATTTGCTGGAACAAGTTGGAACGGCACTAGATGCTCGCAGGAGTTTCCCCGCAGAGGTAGAGTGGCCCAGTGGAATTTGCGCGAAAAGTCGGCGTGGCCGTCATCAATGCTCTCTGCTATCTCGGCTCCCTGGCCACGCTGGCCGGACGTGCCTCTTTTCACGCTTTCATCGGCCCTTTTCTCGGCAGGCCTGTTCGTTTCCAGAGCGCCGTCGCGCAAGCCATGGAAGCGGGCGTGCGCGCCCTGCCCATCCTTTCTCTCATTACATTTTTCATCGGCCTGATCATGGCGTTGCAAAGTGCCTACGAACTAAAGAGGTTCGGCGCGATGAACTTCGTCGCCAGTGCCGTGGCCCTCTCCATGTCCCGCGAACTCGGGCCGCTCATCACCGCCATCGTCGTGATTGGCCGTTCCGGTTCGGCCTTCGCCGCCGAGATTGGCACCATGAAAGTTTCCGAGGAAATTGACGCTTTGGAGACCATGGCCATCGATCCCGTCCACTTCCTGGTCACCCCGAAGTTCATCGCCATGGTTCTGATGTTGCCTTGCCTGACTATTTGGGCCAATTCCATGGGCATCCTGGGGGGATCCCTGTTCGGAGTCTGGCAGGCGGGCTTCACCTGGATCCGCTATATCCACGCCTCGCTCGAAGCCTTGTTGCTCCGTGACATCGTCACCGGCCTCATCAAGAGCGTCATGTTCGGCGTCACCATCACGGCCGTGGGTTGCTTCGAAGGCCTATCAACCGGTGGCGGCGCGGAGCAAGTTGGCCGCTCCACGACGCGCGCCGTCGTCGTCTCCATTTTCCTGGTCATCCTCGTCGATCTGGTGTTCACGACGATGTTCTACTTCCTCGGAGAGCACTGAGAACTATGCCCGGCATCGCCGAACCAACTCGCCCCAGCACCTCTTTGGATGGACCGATGATTTCCTTGCGGGACGTCCGCGTCAGCTATACCGGCCGGGAAATCCTGCACGGCATCACTTTTGACGTCCAGCCCGGTGAAACTCTCGTCATCCTGGGCGGCTCGGGCTCCGGCAAGAGCACCCTGCTGCGCACTCTCGTCGGCCTCGAAAAACCGACCTCCGGTGAAGTCTGGATTGCCGGCAAGAATTTTTCCGCCATTTCCGGGGCGGAACGCGACGATATCCGCAAGAAAATCGGCATGTCCTTCCAGAGCGGCGCGCTTTTCGGCTCCATGACCGTCGGCGAAAACGTCGCCCTTCCTTTGCGCGAGCATACCAAGCTTGTGGATTCCACCATCGACATCATGGTTCGCCTCAAACTCGACCAGGTCGGCCTTTCCGGGTATGAACAGTACATGCCCTCGCAACTCAGCGGCGGCATGAAGAAGCGCGCCGCAGTGGCGCGTGCCCTGGCCATGGATCCGGAGATTCTTTTCTTCGATGAGCCGTCTGCGGGTCTCGACCCCATCATTGCCGCCGGCATCGATCAACTCATTCTGGATCTGAAGCAGGCTTTCCGCATGACCCTCATCGTGGTCACCCACGAACTGGCCAGCGCCTTTCTGATCGCCGACCGCATGGTCCTGATTGACAAAGGAGAGGTGGTGGCCATGGGCACCGTAAAGGAAATGCAGAACAGCACGCATCCCCGGGTTCGCCAATTCATGGATCGCGTCCCCGAACCCGCCGTGGCCCAGGAACTCGATTATCTGCAGATGTTGACGGAGCAGCAGCCCAAACAGGGGTCGCCGTCTCCGGGGAAGAGCAGGTAGAGATGGAAGCAAAACGTGAGCAAGCCTTTGTTGGACTCTTCGTGCTGATTGCCGCCGCGCTCTTGATCGTTACGGTCTTCGGCATCACCGGCGCCTTTCAGGGCCCCGCAAAGACGTTTCACTCTAAATTTCCCAACGCCGCGGGCCTGGAACGCGGCGCCTCCGTCCACTACGCCGGTAGCCCCAAAATTGGCCGCGTCGAAAAAATGCAGATTGATCCCGGCGATCCTTCGCTCATTGACATGACCTTTAGTGTGAAAAGCGATGTGCCCGTGAAGATCGACAGCAAAGTGGCCATCCTGAGTTACAGCCCCTTGGGCGATAATCACCTGGAAATTCTGCCGGGAACTCCCAGCGCGCCTCTCGCTCCTTCCGGCGCCCTCCTGGCTTCCAAGCCCTATGTCGGTTTTAACGATTTGGCGGAGCAGATCAACAAGCTAACCCCTCAAGCCCAGGAACTCCTCACCAATCTCAATGACCGCATCAAACAACTCAACACCACCGTCAGTCGCGTCAACGACTTGCTCAACGATCAGAATCGCCAGAACATTTCCGCCAGTCTCGCCGATCTCCGCGGCATGCTCAACGAGGACCGTCCAGTCGTCCGGTCGGCCTTGAAGAATGTGAATGCCGCCAGCGAGAAGTTCACTCCTCTCCTCGATCAGTTGCATAAAACAATCGATCAGGCCAACGAAACTCTGAAACATGCGGATGGCATGATCGGGGAAAATCGCGAAGAGGTGCGCGCCTCGGTCGCCAAACTCCATGAATCTCTGAACAACCTCTCGGACCTCTCGCGCCGCCTCGACCAAATGTTGGACGTCAATTCCGAAAACATGGATGAGATTTTGGAGAACCTCCGCCAGATCACCGAGAACATGAGAGAGTTTTCCGACATCATCAAGACCCAGCCATCCTCGCTAATCCATTCCGGCAGTCCGCGCCAGCATGTACCGGGAGGACGTCCATGAGCCACACTCCGCGCAGGCTTGCATCTCAAACTTATTTCGCACCAGCCCCCCGAGAAGGTAGCAGGCTGATGCGGTTCTCCATGGCCTTCGCCGCGCTCGCTCTGCTGCTGGGCGGGTGTGGCCACATGCAGCCCGTTAGGTACTACGAAATCTCCTATCCTGCCGTTGGCCCGGCCAAGCAAGAGCCGCTGAACGCCAGCCTTCTGGTGCGCGCCTTTGCCACCTCGCATCTTTATCGTGAAGATCGCATTGTCTACGGTTCTGGCTCCGAGCAGATGGGAACGTATCAGAATGAGCGCTGGAGCGAGCCTCCCGCCGAAATGTTGCAGAATGCCCTGGTGCGCGAATTGCGCTCCTCGGGCCGTTTTCGCTACGTGACGGCCCTGCGCAGCGATTCCACCGGCGATTTCGTCCTTACCGGCCATCTCTACGATTTCAAAGAAGTGTCCGGCAATGGCATCGTCGCCAGGATTAGCTTTGACGCCGAGTTGCGCGACCTGAAAGCAGGCAAGACCCTCTGGACCTTTACCTACAATCACGACGAGCCCAGCAACGGCAAAGATGTCGCCTCTCTCGTGGCTGCCATGGACCGCAATGTTCAACGCAGCGTTCAGGAAGTGGAAGCAGGCATCCAGCAGGCGCTGGTGGCTTATACCGTGAAGTGAAGGCCAGCTTGCTTCAGGCGCGCCGATAGGGGCCTCCTTCCACCCCTGGGACGCCAACTCGTCTGTCGTTTTGCCCGGAGTTCACATGTTATTCAAATACCGGCGCTAAGCTGCTCCCAGCGCAAGAAACTGTCTTGTGGCTTTCTCTCCGGGGCAGCCGCGCAAGCCACGTCCGCTCCGCCAGTACTTGCGCTGTAAGTGCCAACTAGTCTCAAATGGATTTACACTCTATCTCGGGAGCCTTGACCCATGTCGACATCTGCCCAAAGCAAGGAATCTGCCGCTCCGGCCGCCAGTCCAGCATCCGCTGCCCCTGCGAAGCCCGCCTTCGATTTCCTGGACCTCCGTGCCCAATTTGCTTCTATCCGGGAAGAAGTAATGGCTGCGGTCACCCGCGTCTTTGAAAGCCAATATTTTATTCTTGGTCCGGAGGTGAAGCTCCTCGAAGAGGAAGTGGCCGCGAAGCTCGGCGCGAAGTTTGCCGTTGGCTGTGCCTCGGGCACCGATGCCCTCGTTCTCTCCCTGATGGCCGCGGGCATTGGCCCCGGCGATGAGGTCATCACTACGCCCTTCAGCTTTATTGCCACCGCGGGTTCCATAGCCCACGTGGGTGCCAAGCCCGTCTTTGTGGACATCGATCCGGTCACCTTCAACATCAATCCGGCCCTGATCGCCGCGGCCATTACTCCAAATACGCGCGCCATCATGCCCGTGCACCTCTTTGGACTGCCCGCCGATCTCCATCCCATCCTGGAAATCGCCAAGGCAAGAGATCTCCTGGTCATCGAAGACGCCGCTCAGGCCATCGGCTCCCGCTACAACGATCGCTTTATAGGTACCCTTGGCGATTTCGGATGTTTCAGCTTCTTCCCCTCGAAAAACCTGGGTGGTGCCGGCGACGGGGGCCTGGTTGCGACGAATGATCCAGCCAGGGCGGAGCGCCTCCGGATGCTTCGCGGCCATGGCAGCAAGAAGAAGTACTACCACGATATCCTCGGCACCAATAGCCGCCTGGACGCCTTGCAAGCCGCCGTACTGCGTGTGAAACTCCCCCACCTCGATTCCTGGGCTGCCGGCCGCCAGAATCGCGCCGAGCGCTACCGCAAGCTCTTCCTTGAAAAGAATCTGGCTTCCTTTGTCACATGTCCGCCGCAGCCTCCGGCGAACTTCCACCATGTCTATAATCAGTTCACGATTCGGGTGCCGCTTCGCGACGATTTAAGGGAATCTCTCCGTACTGCCGGCATCCCCACTGAAATCTACTACCCGCTCTGCTTGCACCTTCAACCGGCATTTCGTTATCTTGGCTATCAGCCGGGCGTTCTGCCTGTTGCGGAAAAGACTAGCAGGGAAGTCCTCTCTTTGCCCGTTTTCCCTGAGCTCAAGGATGCCCAGCAGGACCTCGTCGTCCAATCCATCGCGGCCTTCCGTACTGCTCAGGGTGCTGCTTGAGATATGACGAAGGTCTCTAAGGGTGAACTTACCGTTTGTGAATCGGTACCAAGCCAATGGTGGCCTAAGATTTAGCCCGCGACTGGCGCAGGTCGGCGGCCCATATGACCTTCCAGCCACCGAGCAGCAGAGCACCGGGAATGACCCCAGTGATAAAGAGGTACCAAGACGGAAAGGTCTTCTGCTTGCTGGCGAAGAATCCGACAACTAGTCCGGCGATGGCGAGAATCACCGATCCGGTCACAAAGACCGGCTCAATGGAACCCTGGTACTTGTTCCACTCTGGGTTCGGGCGGATAGTTCCAAAACCATCGGCCACATTCTGGGGCGGTCCGGCATTCAAAAGTACAACCTCTAGCCCCATGCCCGCGAAGACCCCCTGGACGGCCGTTCCGAGCAGGAGGAGGAGCACACCGATGGAAAACAGCACTCTGCTCCGGCCGTTGCCTCTCCACCACGACGTCATTTCTTCATCAGCCTTGCTCTTAACTGGAGTCTCCATTTCGGGCCTCTAAGGTTGGATTTGTGTTGTGATGGTCGAGTGGCCTAACGATCCAAAGCTGAGCCACGGCCACGGGCGGCCAAGCTCCGAATGCAATAGTGACATCCAATTTCATCGCTCAACCCAAAACTCAAGGGGCAGTGGCCGGTTGGCTCCAGCGCGGTGTTAGGCGGCAAGTCTAGAATGCAATAGCTTCCGACAGTCAAGATCAACTACGGCCACTTATCCCACTTCTTATCTCGGCCTTCTATGAATATTGTCTTCCACTGCTCGAAGCTTAGAGAGTATGAACGCTCGATATGTTCACTGGCTTTCTCTAGCATATACTCAAGCCCAGCCTCTTCTCCCAATCCACGGCTCGCTGCCTCCATCATGGCATGGGTATTCAGGAACCTATGGAATTCAGAGTATATTGACTTTTTTTCTTCTTCGCTCATTTTTGTTGTCCTTCCTTTTTTTCCTGGTTCTGGTCTCTCTGAGGCCAAGCCGCCTAACGTCCAGAGCTCAGGCACGGGGGGCTGATGACATCCGCCAACCAGTGACTTCTCGACAAACTGAAGGCGCCATCCCGCGTTGCCTGCAGCGATTTGTTAGACCACGTCTTCATCTCCGGGGCACCGTGCTACCATTCTGTCCACAGCGACGGACACTGTTCACGAGGTGTTCTCGCGGCAGGAGCCGAGTATCCTTGTGGGCAGCTCTCGCGAGAACTCCAAATGGTCCCGTGGCGCTGAATAGTTAATCTTCCACCGTTGCATTTCACAGCAGCCCGATTGGCCATTCATCTTGTTTGTTTTCTTTGGGTTAGCTAAGTGCAACAAACCAAACACGATTCTCCCCGATGCAAATCTCAACGATGCATGCATCATTTTCCAGCAAACTTTTCTCGCCTTTCTCTCATCATCGCTTTGATCTCCTTTGTTCTGAATTACTTGGCATGATGGCTCAGAATCTCCGGACATTGGCAAAGCATTTGCCCTTATAAAGCCTGGAATTTGAAACATACTAGGAACCCCGGAGGCGGGCCATGACAGTCATTCTGGTGCTTGCGATGTTCGCGATCTTCCTCGCTATCGATTATCTGAGGCACCGCAAAGAAGTGCCACGCACTGCGGAAGCAAGAGAAGAAGCGGCGACGCTCTCGCCGCGTATGTTGCCCAGCTTTGTTGCTGGCTTTGAATTGCCGGATAACCGGCGCTATCACCCGGGCCACACTTGGGCATTGCAAGAAAGCCCCACCTTGGTTCGCGTGGGCATCGATGATTTTGGCGCGCGTCTTGCCGGTAAGCTTGACGGCCTGATCCTCCCAAAGCGCGGCCAGTGGCTGCGCCAAGGCCAGAAATTCGCCACCCTTATCCGCGACGGCCAGCGCACCGATCTGGTTTCCCCGATCGAAGGCGAAGTCACCAACGTCAACGACGCTCTCACCGCCAATACTTCCTTGGCCAACACGGATCCCTACGGAGAAGGCTGGTTTGTTTCCGTGATCTCCCCCGATCTGCAGATCAGTTTCCGCAACCTCCTCAACGGCAGTTTGGCCCGCAGGTGGATGGCGGATGCCGCTAGCCGGCTGCAGGCGCGCGTGCCGGCTCTCGCCGGTGTGGTTGCCCAAGACGGAGGCCCCGCCGTGCATGATCTGACCATGCAACTGCCCATGGAAAAGTGGGGCGAAATCACCCGCGAGTTCTTCCTGACCTAACCACCTGCTGAACTTCAGCCAAGGCCCCGGTCGGACGAGGATCGGGGCTTGGCGTTTTTCCACACTTAATCGAGTCGTCAAAGTCGGGAGTTGAAATAGTCCGCATATCTATGTGACGCAGGTCACACCTCAGAGTGCCAAGACTCACAGGAATACATCCTCACCTCCCCTATATTCATCTTGGAGCAGCGACTGCGCAGAAGGTTTCATCGCTGACGAGGTCACCCCCGCTGAATTGTTCCACAGTTCTCGAACATCGCTTTGCGTCATCTGGCCCAGATGTTCGGATGGCCTCCTGTTTTGGCACCTCTCGCGGCGCTGGATCGGACGCCAGGTGTCGGTCTGAGCCACGTATCAAATTACGAATTTTGCCCTGGGCCAATTCTTTCAGGCCATCTGGCGGGAATGTAGGTAACCGCAGGGAGCGTTTATGAGCAAAGGCATCCTTTACGATGCGACTCTGTGTATCGGTTGCAAGCTCTGCGAAAAGGCCTGCGCGGAGCGTAACGGCCTCCCCTATGACGACGATATTGCCGCTGAGCAGAAGCAGTCAGCACACAAGCTTACCGTCGTACTCACAAAAAACGACAAGTTCATGCGCCGTCTCTGCATGAATTGCCAGGATCCAAGCTGTGCTTCTGTCTGTCCCGTCGGCGCGCTCCGCAAAACAGCCCAAGGACCTGTCACCTACGATGCCTCCCGTTGCATGGGCTGCCGCTACTGCATGCTCGCGTGTCCCTTCTCGGTTCCGAAGTACGAATGGGACAAGCCGTTGCCGCTCGTCCGCAAGTGCGATATGTGCTCCGACCGCGTTGCGCGCGGACTGCCAACGGCCTGCGCGGAAGCCTGCCCCACCGGCGCGACCATGTTTGGCAACAGGGAAGAGCTGCTTTCCGAGGCAAAGGATCGCATCGCCAAGAGTCCTGAAAGCTACGTGAATCACGTTTTCGGTGTGAGCGAAGTCGGGGGAACTTCGGTTTTGCTGCTCTCCAGCATTCCGTTCGACGAGTTCGGCTATGCAAGCGACCTCAGCGGCGAAGCGCTCCCTTTGCTGACCTATCGTGTTCTTTCCCACATTCCGGATCTTGTGACCATTGGCGGTGTAACCCTCGGAGGCTTGTGGTGGCTGACCAATCGCAAGAATGAAGTGGCTCGTGAGGAACAGGGAGGCAAAGGGGGAGCGCCCGGAGGGGGCAACGAATATGCAAAAGCCTAGGTTCACCTTCTGGCAGGTCGTGCTGGTAGCGGTCCTCCTTCTGGCGGCCTACGCGACAATAGTGCGGTTCACTCGAGGCCTGGGCGCTTCGACGAACCTCAGTGACGGGTTCCCTTGGGGGCTGTGGGTCGGTTTTGACGTCATGTGCGGCGTAATGTTGGCCGCCGGCGGGTTCACCTTAACTGCGGCTGTGTACATCCTTAACCTCCGCGAATTCAAACCCATCGTTCGGCCCGCGGTCCTGACCGCCTTCCTGGGCTACCTCCTGGTTGTTGTCGCCCTGTTATTTGACCTCGGCCGCGGCTACCGTATCTGGCACCCCCTGGTAATGTGGAATCCCCGCTCTGTGATGTTCGAGGTCGCCTGGTGTGTCACGCTATATTCCACCGTCCTCGCACTGGAATTCTCCGCTGTCGTGTTCGAGCGGTTGCGGCTCCCCAAACTCCTCCGCCTGCAGAAAATGCTCGTCATCCCCCTGGTCATAGCGGGTGTAATGCTCTCGACGCTTCACCAATCTTCACTGGGAAGCCTCTATCTAATCGTTCCGAACAAGCTTTACCCTCTCTGGTATACCCCGCTCTTGCCCGTTCTCTTCTTTCTATCGGCAATCTGTGTGGGCCTAGCTATGACCATCTTCGAGTCCTCGATGAGTGCCAGGCACTTTGGGAGACAACTGGAAATGCCGCTGTTGCGCCAGTTGGGGAGAACGCTTCTGGTCGCCCTTGGAGTCTATACGGTAGTCCGATTTCAGGATCTGCTGCATCGGGGCGCATTGCATCTCTTACAGTGGAGAAATCCCGAAACACCCCTCTTCGTTCTCGAAATGCTCCTCTGTTCGTTTGCTCCAATTTGCCTCCTGCTGATTCCCAAAGTGCGGAAGGACGCGGACGGCCTCTATCTGAGTTCGGTGCTCTGCCTGCTCGGTTTCGTGACCAACCGCTTGAACATCGCAATCACCGGGATGGAACGCTCTGCGGGCCAGCAGTATTTTCCCAAGTGGACGGAAATTTCCATCACCTTGGCCATCGTTGCTTCCGGGTTCCTGGTCTTTGCGCTGGCGGTGAAATACCTGCCCATCTTCGACAGAGTGCCGTCCCACCAGCCGGTAGCAGAGCCGGAAACCGCCGGGAGCAAGCTTCCGGAGCTCTCTCATGTCCAGTCCTGAAAACAGTTCGGGCCTATCGTACCTGTGGAAGAGCGCCACGGGCAGCCTCAGTTCCAAGCTGCTCCTGCTTCTGGTTTCCTCGATGGCCCTCGTCTTCGGAGTATTGGGCTACCTCAATATTCAGTTGCACCGTAAGCATCTGGAGCGTGATGCTCTCGCGGATGCCGCGCGCACCAGCAGCGTCATCAAGCGCAACACCTCCTATTACATGCTCCGCAATCAGCGCGACGGCCTCTATCACATCATCACCGAAATGGCCGATGAGCCCGGCATGGTCCGCATCCGCATCATCAACGATCAGGGCCGCATCAGCTTCTCCTCCGATACTTCCGAGATGTACAAGTATGTGGACCAGAACATGAGGGCCCACGATGCCACCGTGCCTGGCAGCGCGCTGCGCATTTCCGATATCAAGCAGAACTTTCGCACCTACCGGCTACCCAACGGCGAGCGCGCCCTTGGCGTCATCGACCCCATTGAGAATGCTCCCGCCTGCAGCAATGCCGAATGCCACGCCCATCCCGCCGAAGTGAAGGTCCTCGGCGTCCTCGATACCAACATTTCTCTTGCCAGCAGCGAACAAAACGTCGCCGAGAGCACGCGCCAGGTGCTGCTCTACACCATTCTCGCGGTCTTTGGCGTCGCTATCCTCAGTGTCGGCTTTGTGCGCCGCATGCTTCAGGGACCGCTCACCGCCCTTACGGAAGGCACCAAGCGCATCGGCTCGGGCGACCTCGGCTATCAGATCAAGATCCCCTCGCACGGCGAACTGGAGGACCTGGCCGCTTCCTTCAACACCATGAGCTCGCAGCTCCAGGCGGCCCACCAGGAAATCAACGCCTGGGCGCGAACTCTGGAAGCCCGCGTTGACGAGAAAACGCGCCAGCTCAAGGGCGCTCAGGACGAGATGTTGCGCGTGGAGCGCATGGCTTCCATCGGCAAGCTCGCCGCCGTTGTCGCCCACGAAATCAACAATCCCCTCGCCGGCATTCTCACCTACGCCAAATTGCTCAAGAAGCGTCTCTCTCGCGATTCCGCCTCGCAAAAAGAAAACCAAAAAGAAAACATCGAAATGCTCGACCTGGTCGAGACCGAAAGCCGCCGCTGTGGCGAAATCGTCAAGAATCTCATGACCTTCGCGCGCCCTACCTCCTTAAGTAGTGAGCCAGCCGACTTAAATGCTGTCATTGATCGCTGCATCCGCCTCGTCCAGCACCAGTTGGAGCTGAAGAACATCGAACTCCACCTCGATCTCGCTCCGGATCTTCCCAACGTCCGCTGCGATCCTGGCCAGATCGAACAGGTCATCCTGGCCCTCGTCATGAACGCCATTGACGCGCTTCCGAATGGTGGAAACCTTACCCTGAACTCTCACCGGCTGCCGGGTGCTGGCAACATCCAGATTGAAGTCCGGGACGACGGCGCCGGCATGCCCCCGGAAGTTCTGGCAAATATGTTTGAACCCTTTTTTACGACCAAAGAACACGGGCGCGGTCTCGGCCTTGGTCTGGCCATCAGCCGCAACATTGTGGATCGTCACGCCGGTAAAATCGAAGTGGCTTCGGAGGCTGGGCGTGGCACTTCCTTCACGATCACGCTGCCTGTGCATTCCAATGTCGTGTTGAATAATGGCCCCGCGGTTGTTGCGGGGTGAGGAGCAGCTATCATGGCCCAAAAGGCGAATTTGCTCGTTGTTGATGACGAACTGATTGTCCGCGACTCTCTCGATAAATGGTTTCGCGAAGAAGGCTACGACGTCACGGTGGCCGAAAGTGCTCAGGACGCCCTCACCAAAATGGCCGCGAAGCGCTTTGACTTGGCCCTTGTCGATATCAAGATGCCCGGCACCGATGGCGTCGAGCTGCAGCGCCGCATGCGCGAGATCGACCCCGAAATGCTCGTGATCATCATGACCGGCTACGCCAGCGTGGAGACCGCCATCGCGGCCCTCAAGAATGGCGCCTACGATTATGTTTCCAAGCCTTTTGACCCTGACGACATCGCGCACAGTGTCCACAACGCCCTTTCCCACAAGCACGCCGAACAAGAAAACGTTCGCCTCCGCGAAACCGTTGCTTCCGTGGTTCGTCCCCAGGAAATTGTGGGACAAAGCGCCGCGATGGTCCGCGTCTTTGAAGCCATCCAGACGGTTGGCCCCACCGACGCCACCGTTCTGATTACCGGCGAAAGCGGCACTGGCAAGGAACTCTGCGCTCGCGCGATTCATGCGGCCAGCCCCCGCCACTACAATCCGCTCGTGGTGATCCATTGCGGCGCGCTGGCGGAAACCCTCCTCGAAAGCGAACTTTTCGGCCATGAAAAAGGCGCGTTTACCGGCGCGCAGTACCGCAAAAAGGGCAGCTTTGAAGTTGCCGAAGGTGGCTCGGTCTTTCTCGATGAGGTCGGCGACATCAGCTTGAAGACCCAGACCGATCTGTTGCGTGTTCTCCAGGAACGTGAAATCACCCGCGTTGGCAGCACGCATCCCATCCAGGTTGACTTCCGCTGCATCGCCGCCACCAACAAGAAACTCGAACAGCTCATCGAAGAAGGCCGCTTCCGCCCCGACCTCTTCTACCGTCTGAATGTCTTTCAGATTCAACTGCCGGCGTTGCGCGATCGCAAGGGCGATATCCCGATTCTGGTGGAACACTTTGTCCGCAAGTTCTCCGCTTCCATGAACAAACGCATCAACCGCGTCTCGCCAGCCGCCATGGCCCTTCTGGACCGTTACCAATGGCCCGGCAATGTCCGCGAACTCGAAAACGCTGTCGAACGCGCCATGGTTGTCGCCCAGGAGCCTGAAATTCGCGAGGAAGACTTCGCTCTGCGCCTGCCCCTCGCCGAGCATCAGCCTCGTACTCTGGAAGACATCGAGCGCGCCCACATCCTCGCCGTACTCAAGGATTGCAAGGGCAACCAGACCCTCGCTGCCGAAGTCCTCGACATCGATCGCGTCACCTTGCACAACAAGCTCAAGAGGTATGGTTGGAAGCGGGTCACTGCGGACGTCCTGTGAACCTGATCCAGCTACTTCCGTTCGGCGCCACTGCCGCGGACACGCTGTCCGAACTCCGCGCGGGACTTGAGCGCGAATTCGCTGTCCCCTGCGAGATTCTCCCGCCGGAGCCGGAGCCCGCCTTTGCCTTCAATCTCACCCGGCAACAGTACTCTTCCACCGAAATCCTCGCGGCCATGCTGAAGCGCAACACTCCCGCGAAGTGGCGCCTCCTCGGCGTTACCCCGCTGGACCTGTACATCCCCATCCTCACCTTTGTTTTTGGGGAAGCTCAATTGCCCGGCACCTGCGCCGTGGTTTCCTCCCACCGCCTCCGCCAGGAATTTTATGGCTTGCCGGCCGATCCCAGGTTGCAGCATGAGCGTCTCCTCAAGGAAGCCGTCCACGAACTCGGCCACACCCTCAACCTCTCGCACTGTGAAGACTACCAGTGCGCCATGGCTCCTTCTCACGGTGTGGAATGGATGGACATGAAAACCAGCCGCTTCTGCGGTAGTTGCCGCCTTCTCGTCCCCGCCCGCGGCGCCCTCAACGCTTCCCGATAACCATTCGCGGCCAGCCACTTCCCCGAACCTGCTCTCACCCGCCGCTCAGGCCGCAATCTCTACCACCTTTTTTCGCGGCACGATCTTCCGCACTAGCACGTATAGCAGGGGAATGAACAATAAATTCAGCGTCGTCGCCGCGATCATTCCTCCGAAGACCGTTGTGCCCACCGAAATGCGCCCTGCCGCGCCGGCGCCTTTCGCAAGCACCAGCGGCACCACGCCGAGAATGAAGGCCATGGACGTCATCAGGATAGGCCGCAGCCGGATGCGCGCCGCTTCCACCGCCGCGTCCAGCGTCGAGAGGCCCTTCTCCTGCAACTGCTCCGCAAATTCCACGATGAGAATCGCATTTTTGCTCGCTAGTCCGATCAACATCACCAGCCCGATCTGACTGTACACGTCATTCGTCAGGCCGCGCATCCATAGCGCGCCAAGAGCTCCCAGGAGCGCGCCCGGAACGCCCAGTAGCACAATGAACGGCAGTACGTAGCTTTCATACTGTGCCGCGAGTGTCAAATACACAAAAACCAAGCCCAGGGTGAAGAGGATCACCGCTTTGCCGCTGGACTCGATTTCCTCCAGCGACAACCCGCTCCATTCATACTTCATGCCTTGCGGAAGTATTTTCTTGGAAAGCTCGGCCATAGCCGCAATGCCCGCACTAGAGCTGAGTCCCGCCGCCGCCGACCCGTCAATTTCCGCCGAACGAAACAGGTTGAAGTGCGAAATCACCTGCGGATTGGTGGTCTGCTCGATTTCCACCACGTTGTCCAGCGGAACCATCTTGCCGGTGTTGGACCTCAGGTAATACGTCCGAATGTCCTTCGCGCCCGAACGGAACTGCTGGTCCGCCTGCAGGTAAACGCGATACGAGCGATTGTTGAAATCGAAATCGTTCACGTACACCGAACCCATGAACACCTCGAGCGCATCCGTAATCTGGCTCAACGGCACTTGCAGGCTCTTGGCCTTTTCGCGGTCGATTCTTACAAGGTATTGCGGGTCGTTGGCCGTGAAGCTGGTAAACAGCCCCGTGACCTTTCCGCTCTTATTGCCCTCGGCCACCAGCTGATTGGCGATGTTGGCGATGGTCTGCAGCGAATTGCGTCCCAGGTCCTCCAGTTGATACGCGAAACCCCCGAAGGTTCCCAGGCCTTCCACCGCGGGCGGATTGAAGGGCACGATGATTCCGCCGGGAATGCCCAGCAGCGGGCCCCGGATTTTGTTCAACACGGCGAAGGAAGTGTGCTCCTTTCCCTTGCGCTCGCGGAATTCTTTCAGGTTTACGAAGATGATCGCTTTATTGGGCGCATTGCCGGAAAAGCCGAACCCCACGACGGTGAATGCCCCGTCAATTTCCGGCACATGGTAAAGCAGTTCCTCGGCTTTGCCGCAGACGTCGCGCGTGTATTGCAAGGAAGCGCCCTGCGGGGTTTGTACCGCCACCATGAGATAGCCCTGATCATCTTCCGGAAGAAATCCATGAGGAATTGTCCGGTACAGCCAGAAGGCCAGTGCCAAGGTTGCGGCGAATGCCAGCAGGGAAACGTAGCGCAGCCGCAGCACGCCATGAAGCGTCGTCGTATAGAGCCGGGCGCCGGCGTCATAGACCTTGTTGAAAAAAACAAAAAAGATGTTCTGTGCCCGTTCACGATGATGCCCGAGGAACATCGCGGATAGAGCTGGGGTCAGCGTCAGGGCATTGAACGCCGAGATGGAAACCGAAAACGCGATGGTCAGCGCGAATTGCCGGAACAGAATGCCGATTGTTCCGGGGAACAAGGCCACGGGGACGAAGACGGACACGAGCACCAAGGAAGTTGCCACCACTGCGCCGGTCACTTCTTTCATCGCCACGCTCGCGGCCTTGTGCGGCTCCGTGATGCCCTCCATGATGTGCCGCTCCACGTTCTCGATAACCACGATGGCGTCGTCCACCACCAGCCCTGTCGCCAAGGTGATGCCAAACAGTGTCAGCGTGTTGATGGAAAAACCCAGCACCTTCACGAACATGAAGGTGCCGATCAGCGACACGGGAATCGTAACCGCGGGAATAATCGTGCTCCTCCATTCTTGGAGGAACAGGTACATCACCAGCAGCACCAGCAGGATGGCCTGGAACAGCGTGATCAGCACATCGCGAATGGATTCGCCAATTACCGTCGTCGTATCGAAGGCCACGGCGGTTTTCAAACCAGGCGGAAAGTTCTTCGAGAGTTCATCGAGTTCGGCCTTGGCCGCGCGGTCCACGTCCAGCGCGTTCGCACCAGGCAATTGCGTGACCCCGATGCCCACGGCGTCGTGGCCGTTGAAACGCAACAGCGAACCGTAATCTTCCGCGCCCAATTCCGCCCGGCCCACGTCCTTCACGCGCACCAGCGTGCCGTCAGTGCCGGTCTTCAAAATGATATTTTCAAACTCGGCGGGTTCGGTAAGACGCCCAATGGCCCGCACGCTGATCTGATAGGCCTGGCCGCTTTGCACGGGGGGCTGTCCCACTTGTCCCGCTGCGACCTGCACGTTCTGCTCTTCCAGCGCGTTCACCACATCCGTGGCGGTCAAGCCGCGCTCGGCCAGGCGCGCCGGGTCCAGCCACAGCCGCATGGCGTATTTGCGCTCGCCGAAAATGAACACGTCGCCCACGCCTTTGACGCGCTTCATGGCGTCGCGCACATACACGTCCAGGTAGTTGCTCATGAACAGGCTGTCATACTGCCCGTTTAGCGAGTACACGCCCGCGCCAAAGATGAACCCCGACGCCTGCTTCGTAATAATAATGCCGGTATTCTTCACGGCGTTTGGCAGGCGCCCTTGCGCCTGGCTGACGCGGTTCTGCACGTCCACGGAGGCCAGGTCCACATCACGTGACACATCGAAAACCACGATGATCTGGCTGGTGCCGTCATTCCCGCTGGTGGAAGTGATGTACTTCATTCCCGGGCTGCCGTTGATGGCTTGTTCCAAGGGAATGGTCACCGCGGATTCCACGGCTTGCGCGTTGGCCCCGATATAGTTGCTGCTGACGACCACTTGCGGAGGCGCCAGATTTGGAAATTGTGCCACCGGAAGATTGGGCAGCGAGATGGCCCCGCCGAGAATAATCAGCAGCGCGCAAACGGTGGCGAATACGGGACGCCGGATGAAGAAATCGACAAACAACGGTCTGCTCCGCCTTTCTTCTCAACACCTCTGATTTTTGCGAATTTCCGGGCAGTTGGCGGCCATTTTCGCGGTCGAGACCTCGCCGCCTGCCTATTTTCCTGCCCCCTGCAATTGCTCCGTGACCGGCGCTCCGTCCTGCAGAAATTGCGTGCCGGACACGATCACGTGATCCCCCGGCTGCAGGCCTTCCAGCACAGGGTAGTCATTTCCGGTGATCTCCCCCAGCTTCAGCAACCGCTGCCTCGCCACTGTCCCGTTTGCTTCTTTTACGGCCAAAAACGCAAAGAACTGTCCGTTGATCCGTTGCACCGCCAATACCGGCACCACCGGCTCCTCCCGGTTTCCCCACGTAATCCTGGCCCGCACTTGCTGGGCAATGCGCAAGTTTGCCTTCGCGTTGCCCACCGCCGCCTTGGCCAGCACGGTCTGCGTATCGGGATCAACCTGCGGCGAAACGAATGTGACTTCCGTCTCCGCCAGCACGGCTCCGTTCTCGTCCAGCAGTTTCACGGGCAGGCCCAGCCGCAACTCCTTCGCCCGCGAAGCCGGCACATACACATACGCCTCTAACGCCCCCGGTTCATCCACCGTCGTCAGCAGCGTCGAGACCGTCACGCGGTCACCTACGCGCACGGGAATATCCCCCACGATCCCGTCCATCGGCGCGCTCACCCGGTAATAGCGCAGCTCCACTTTCTGTTGCTGCACCTGTTGCTCCAGGGATTTCAGTTGCGCCACCGCGGAATCGTAATTCGTCTGCGCGTTGTCTAAATCCATTTTGCTGACGACCCCGGCTTCGAACAGCTTCTGTGCCCGTTCCAGGTTCACCTTCGCCAGCTTCACCGCGGCTTCCTGCGAAGCGCGCGCCGCATCCTGGCTGCTGACCGTGGCCTCCTGTTTCATCGGGTCAATCTGCAACAGCGCGTCTCCCTTCTTCACGCGATCGCCCGATTTCACGTCAATGCTTGTGACATGCCCCTCCACCTGCGGGTTAATGGTTGCCGAGTGCCGCGATTTCAGAATCGCCAGGTATTCCGTCGTGTCCGCGATCTTTTCCGGCACGACAACCAGTACCTGCACGGGCATTGCTGGCGGAGCTCCGCCTGCCGCGTCACCGGCGCTCGACTTCTGCCCGCACCCGCCCAAAAGCGCACAGGCCAGCAGCATCCCGGCCAGAGTATTCAAAGCCGGCCATGCCCCTCTGCCGCCCGAAGCGGTCAACTGTCGTAGGAAATGTGTGCGCATGGGTTTAAGAACCTTTTATGGTACGACAACCGAACCGAAATCTGCATCGCAAAATTCAATCTCCCCCAAGTTGGGTCTTCCCTCACCATCCCCCACCCAAAATTTGTCATTCCGCCCGCCCTGAGCGAAGTCGAAGGGACCGGAGGGATGGCGCTTTTGGCCAGCCCGGAGCGGAGGTACGGTTTTCCATCGCACGCTTTTTGTGCGATGAATCTCTCTGCGACTTCGGATTCCAGGATTAGACGCAGCTTGGGGCTTTTTAGGTATGCGAGGGAACTTCAGTACATATCGCTGGCATCGATCTTCTTACCGCTCAAGCCCAGTTGCAGAACTTCGATACTTTCCGGGCGGTCAAACACTTTGCCGGGGAACAGCCGCTTGATAACCACGCGCAGACCGCCAAACGCAATTCCCACGCCGGTAGCGAACCCCAGGAACAATCCGGTGTACAGGAAAATCTTCGCTATCATTACCACCATCGGCGGGTCCGTCGCCGTGTGGCTGGGCTCGTTCCAGGTTACTTCGGTGTTGTAATTCACTTCGTCCCGGATGGCTTGGGCGTGCATCGCCGACGTGGGCTCGAACACCAGTGAGAGCAGGGAAGCCTTGCGCTCCACCGTCACTCCAGACCGCTTGGCCGCATCCGGCAGCGCCTCTTCCAGATGGTGCAAGTGCTGTTCGGCCAGTTGCGGCGTCGGATACTCCAGCAGCAGCAGCACCCCGCTGCCATATTCCCCTTGGTACTTGGCCAGCATCGCCTCCACGCCCGACTGGAAGCCCACATGGTCCGCCAGATCCGCGTATGCTCGCTGACCCAGCGAAGCCATCGCCGCGCGGAAGCCCACCGGTCCCAATGCATATCTTTCAGTCCCGAACACCCGCCATGTGACCGGCAAGTAGCTCTTCAATGGTGGATACGGTGTCTTATCCGCTTTGGCCGCGAGCGCGTTTCGCAGCGTTCGCAAGTCTTCCAGCGGTATTTCCATGGAGGAGGACATCCCTTGCATCACGAGGTTGCCGGTCAAAAACAATCCGGCGCCACTCGCGATCGTATCTTCCACGGTGCCGGGCTTGCTCACCCGGGGATCAAGCAAAGCCGTGTGTAGCTCGTAGGCGCCACTGGGATCGCCAAGCACCCAAAGACGAACAGACCAACTCTGATCGCCATTCTTGTAAGTGCGATTCTCGACCCGGACCAACCCGGCTTCGTGAAGGATGTGTCCATCCAGGCTGGAGCCGATCCAGTTGGCAGGAAGTTCATTGAGGCTGTAATTCTTCGCGGGCCCAGCCGCTTGCCATGGCCCAATCCGGTCTGGCAACAACGCAGGCTCCGCCGCGGCTCCTACCGAAGCGAGCAAGCCCAGCAATAGCACTGCGTAGAATATCCTGCGCATGGCAACCTATCCTTTAGATGCCGCTAGGCTACTTCTGGTTCCTGGATTGTTCAACCGCGGGGATAACCGCTGGCCGGTTCGGCTTGCCGGAAGAATTTCCCGCCATGCTGTTCAGGCTTTCAAGGTACGCGGCCATCCCCTGAAACAGCCCTTCCGCAACCCGCTGCCGGTGTTCCGGCTTCTTCAGGAGTTGTTCATCGGAGGGGTTGCTCAGGAACGATACCTCCGTCAGGATCGACGGCATATCCGCCCCAATCAGCACCACAAACGGAGCCTTGCGCACGCCGCGGTTTCTTACCGGCCTGGCCGTCTTCTGGATCCTCCGCGATAGCGAGTCCTGCACATCCTCGGCCAGTTCCTTCGATTCGTCGATCTTTTCTGTGCGCGCAATCTGCTTCACCATGTCTTCCAGGTCGTGAATCCCTTCTTGGGAAACCGCATTTTCCCGCGCCGCCACGGCCATCGCTTCCGGCGACCCCCTCAGGTTCAGGTAATACGTCTCCACGCCCCGCGCCCCATGATCCGGGCTGGAATTGGCGTGAATCGAAATGAACAGGTCGGCCTTGGACTCGTTGGCAATATGCGTCCGCTCCTCCAGCGGAATAAACGTGTCGTCCGAGCGCGTGTACACGATTTCCGCGCCGGGCAATTTCTGCTGGATGATTTTCCCCAGCCGCAACGCCACGTCCAGGCACAAATCCTTCTCCATCAAACCCGTCGGCCCGATGGTGCCCGTATCGTGTCCGCCATGCCCGGGGTCGATCACGATTCGCCCAATCTTCAAACCCAGCGTGCGCGTCAGTGTCGATTGCCCATCTCGAGTCGGTTGCGGTGCCGTTGCGGGCTGCACCAATTCCGGCTTGGAGCTGCCATTGCTAGTCTTTGTGCGTGTCAATTTGCCGGCCGACGGTTCGGGTAACGCCGCTGCAGGTGAACTCACAGGTGCAGGCACGACTTGGGCGACTAGGGCGCTCGTCGCCGGCGGCTTCACTCCCACCGTGCTGTGTCCTCCCGCATCGTCCACCGCGGAACCTGTCTTGGCCGTCCGCACCGTAGCAGGGGGAGCGTCTCCACTCTCTTTCGGACTCGTCTTCCCGGTGCCATTTGCCTTAGCCGTCTCCACCGCTTCCGGTTTCCCCCCATGGCTTGTGCTATACAGCTCAATCACCAATCGCGTCGGCTTACTCAGCAGGGAAGCCGCGTAATCCTGCACGCCATTCACGTCGAGCACCACGCGCACCACACCCGCCTGGTTTTGTGCCACGCGCACCTTAGTCAGCAGATTTCCGCTCACCTGCACATTGTCTCTCGCCACATTCGGGCTAAGCCGCGCCGCGTGCAGATCGAAATAGATGCGGTCCGGATTCGCAATCCGCCCGGACGCGTACTGCACGGAATCCTCCAGCTCAATCAGCACTTCCGTGCTGTCCGGCGTTACGCTCGTCTTGATTCGTTGTACCCGCGGCACTTCCACGGATTTCGCGCGCTCTCCGCCGCTCGTCGATTTCCGGATCGGAGGCTCGGCCGCTTCGCTCTTCGGCGCCGCCACGGATACGGCTGCCGGCGGGTTTGTCGGCGCCCCGTTCTTCGCCGTCAGATCGCCCGCCTCGGCGTCGCGCATTAACGCCAGTTCCGCCAGCGCTTCCTGCACTTCTCGCTTGTGCGTCGAGCGCGGAAACTTTTTCTGGAAATCCTGGAAGCTCTTCGTCGCCGCGGCCGGATCACCCAACTGTTCCTTCTGCAGATGCGCCGCGCGCAGCATCGCATCCTGCACGTATTTGCTTGCGGGGTATTCGCGAATCAGGAAGCCGTAGGAATCCACCGCCGCCTGGTAGTAGCTGCGCCCAAAGTGGTCGCCCATCTCCGCGTTCAGCTCGCCCACGGCAAACAGCGCGTCCGGCACTTCCGTGGCATGCGGCGTAATCAGGTACACGCGCCGGTAGCTTGCCGCCACCTGCTTGTATTCGGCCAGCGTGCGCTTCTCGGGAGGCTTGGCATTCAGCGCCGCGCGTTGCTCCTCGGCCTTGGTAAATTGGGTGCCGGCTGCTTCCCGCTTCACGCTGCTATGGGTTGTCGCGGCCGCGGCGGGGCAGGGAATCGCGCTCCAGCTAAGCAGGGCAAAACCTAGCGAAGCGCCGGCGAAAAGCTTGTGGAAATTTTTTTGCCCCAGGCTCATCCGTGTCTTGCTTCCCCCAAACCGTACGGCCTGCAATGCTTCACTCGTTCGAGAAAATAATCCGCCCGTTGGCGTCCACTTCGCGGTGAATAGGGTTGGACCGTTCATACAGATTCTCGAGGCGTCCCGAGCCCGGCCGGTAATACGCATCCTGCACCCTCTGCACGTAATTCCTGGTTTCCCGGTACGACGGAATCCCGTGCGCCCGATCCACCGCTCCTTCGCCCGCATTGTATGCCGCCAGGGCCAGGTCCAGATTGCCATTGAATCGTTCCAGCAACGTTTTCAGGTACCGCACACCGGCATCCACATTCTGCTTCGGGTTAAACGCGTCGTACACTCCAAATCGTTGCGCTGTCGTCGGAATCAACTGCATCAAGCCCATGGCCCCCTTCCGCGACATCGCTCCCGGGTTCCAATTCGATTCCGTTTCGATCACCGCTCGCACCAGCGCCGGATCCACGTGATGGCGTTCCGCTGCTTCCCGCACCAGCGCTTCCACGCCGTCGCGGTCGATGTTCATTGCCGGATGGTTCCGGCCCGTGAACGAAATCTCGCCCGGCAAGTAAATCGCGGCTCGTGGCTTCGCGCTAGCCAGTTTCACCAGCGCCGGCGGCTCCGCATTTACAAATAATCGCCGGCCGTCCGGGTTGGTCACCGTGGCGATCTGCGCCGCGCTTTGTCCTGCCGTTCCCAGCAGGACAACCGCAACCACAAAGAACGCAACGGTGCTGCTCCGAATCATTGGATGTTGTGAACCGCGAATCGGCCTCGGGGAAGGCATAGGTATAACAATTCGTTTTCGTCTGCGGGCCCTCTTGATTCGCACTCGGGCCAGCAATGGATTCATCCTGCTGCAAAACATCGTCCGCAAACAAGTGGCGCGAAATGCGTCACTTGCGGGACACGCTTCTAGCGCTGTCTCGGATTATAGCAGCGCTTCCAGCAGGGAGGGAACGTCCTGGAGGGCAGTTTTTAGCGCCGATGTGTCTTTTCCGCCAGCCTCGGCTAGATCGGGCCGGCCCCCTCCGGAGCCCCCTACCTGCTTCGCCAGCGCTTGTATCAGCTTGCCAGCATGGACTTTAGCCGTCAGGTCTTTGGTCACCCCGGCGATCAGCGCCACTTTGCCATCCTCAGGCATTCCTAGTACGACCACGCCCGAGCCCAGCTTCTGTCGCAGCGAATCCACCAATTGCCGCAGACCGTCCCGATCCACATTGCCCACTTCCCCAACGACCACCTTCACGCCCTTGACCGTTTTCGCCTGCGCAAACAACTCATCCAACTGGTTGAGCGCCCCCTTGCGCTTCTGCGCTTCCAATTCCTTCTCCAGGTTCCGCGCGGTCTGCGCCAGCTTCTCCACCGACGCCAGGAGCGCATCCTCGCCCACGTTCAGCCGCCCGGCCAGTTCGCGCACCGTGTTCGCCTGCTGCTGGTAATGTTCCAGCGCGCCCATTCCCGTCACCGCTTCGATTCGCCGCACCCCGGCCGCCACGGACTCCTCGCTCACAATCTTCAGCACGCCGACATCGCCGATGCGCTGCACGTGCGTTCCCCCGCACAACTCTTTCGAGTAGAACCCGCGCGGCGCTCGTGGATCGGGAATCGTCACCACGCGCACATTGCTCTCCGGATACTTGTCCCCGAAAAACGCCAGCGCCCCGGAATTCAGCGCCTCTTCCAGCGACATCACGCCCGTTTCGATCTGCGTGTTTACGTGGATTTGCTCGTTCACTTGTTGCTCGATGTCGCGCAGTTCTTCCTGCCCCACTGGCGCAAAATGCGAAAAATCAAATCGCAAACGCTCCGGCGCGTTCAGCGAGCCGGCCTGCTTCACGTGCGTGCCCAGAATATTCCGCAGCGCCGCATGGACCAGGTGCGTCCCGCTGTGATTGCGCATGATCCGCGCGCGCCGCTCCGCATCCGCCACCACCGTCACGCGGTCTCCCACGCGCAGCGTCTCCTTCGCCGTCACCTTGTGCGCGATAAGTCCAGCCACGGGATAAAACGCGCCCGTCACTTCGCCCAATTGCAACGATTCCGAGCTGTCGTAGAACGCGCCGGTATCCGCCATCTGCCCGCCCGACTCCGCGTAAATCACCGTGCGGTCCAGCACCACTTCGCCGCTCTCCCCGGCCTTCAACTCCTCGACGCCCCGGTAGCGCCGGCTTCCAGCCGGCCCGGCATCCTGTGCAACCGCGAAAATCGCCTCAATCCGGCAATCCTTCGTGCTCGTCTCAAAGTAAAAATCCGGCTCCGTCCTGAACCTCTCCGCCAGCTTCGCATACGCCGGATTCGCCGCCTCCTTCGACCCGCCCTTCCACGAAGCCCGTGCTCGCGTCCTCTGCTCCTGCATCGCCGCGTCAAATCCAATTTGATCGAACGTTGGGAACCCACGGTCACGGAGCGCGTCCTGGATAAAGTCCGGTGGGAGGCCATACGTGTCGTAGAGCTTGAACGCCTCAGTGCCTGGAAGGACAAGAGTGGGCCCCGTATCCCTTTGGAAATGCGGCTCTCGAGCCGCTCGGCCTTCAGCACCATGATCGATGTTCCAGCCCATTGGAGGCAATTTCGCTTTCGCTAAGGTCGCCTCCAGTTTCTTAAGGCCGATGTCGAGCGTACGGCTGAAGCGTGTCTCCTCAGCGAGGACAATGTCCGGTATTTGCGGAGCAATGGTTTCCGAGATTTCAGGATAGGCCCTCACCAAGATCTTGCGAACCGCATTCACCATTTCGTACAGAAATGGGTCCGTGGCACCCAACAGGCGACCGTGCATAATCGCACGGCGCATAATCTTTCTTAGAACGTACCCACGCCCATCATTTGACGGCAGAACACCATCCGCAATTAGAAAGGTAGTGGCCCTAGAATGATCGGCTACTACCCTTAGAGAAGCAGCTCCTGGTCTCTGTGCTAGGACCTCCCCGTCAATGTCGAAGTCGTGCCGACAAAGAAACGCAGCGCGCAACAAAAGTGGCTGGAACAAATCGGTGTCGTAGTTCGAGATAACGCCCTGCAATACCGCCGCTAGGCGCTCGAGTCCTAACCCCGTGTCCACGCAGGGCTTTGGTAGCGGCGCCAGCCTCCCGCTGGCATCCCGGTTGAACTGCATGAACACCAGATTCCAGATCTCCACATACCGGCCGCAGTCGCAGGGAAACTTGCAATCCGCATGACCTTCGTCCGAAGCCCCCGGCCCCATATCGTAATGAATCTCGCTACACGGCCCGCAAGGCCCGGTATCGCCCATTGCCCAGAAATTTGCCTTTAAGCCAGGTATCTCAAAGATGCGATCCTGCGGCACGCCCTGATTTACCCAGAAGACCTTTGCTTCGTGATCGGAACCTAGTAGCTGACCGGGGGACACCTCGGTGGCGCCGAACACAGTTACGTACAACCGGCTTGGATCGATCCCATACCACTCTGGCGAGGTGATCAATTCCCAAGCGTACGCAATGGCATCCTTCTTGAAATAATCCCCAAACGAAAAATTCCCCATCATTTCAAAAAACGTGTGGTGCCGCCTCGTGAAGCCCACATTTTCCAGGTCGTTGTGTTTGCCCCCGGCACGCACGCATTTCTGCGCCGACGTCGCCCGCGTGTACTCGCGCTTTTCCAGCCCCAGGAAAACATCCTTGAACTGGTTCATCCCCGCGTTCGTGAACAGCAGCGTCGGATCGCCATGCGGCACCAGCGAAGACGAACGCACGCGCCGGTGCCCCTTGCTCTCGAAAAATTGCAGGAATTTCTCGCGAATCTCGTTGCCGCTCGGTTTCTTGTTAGCGCTCTCCGTCACGTCTGCCTCGCCTCTGTACATGCCTGCAACACTCGATTATCGCAGAGCCTCACTCCCTCCAGCAATCCGCCGCTCGAGTTAGCTTTTTCCCTTGTAGGGCCCGCCTTCTGAGGCGGGCCGCCACCTCAACCCCGCCACAGCCTGATCACTTTGCAACCACTTGGAGTGCGGCGGCTCGCCGCCGCTTTTACGCAGGAAGCAACTCCGCAAAAGTGCCTGTTCGATAGGCTATGACGAACGCCAAAAGGATTCGCTTCGTGGCACAGTCACTCCTGACTGTGCTCTTGGGTTTGGGGGTCGGAGCTTTAGGTTTACCCTGAGCTTCGAAGGGTCCGACATTAAGTTCTTGGCTTTCATTGGGCTTCAGCCCCTGAGGAAATGGTGTCAAGGATTCTCCCACATCCTCTTCCGTCGTCATATATCGAGGTCTATTGCGACTCGTCCGGCAACTCCACTTCCGGCACTTCCTCATGGGTGATTCGATGCAATTCCCGCCGGATCAGATCGGAAGGAAATCCCGCGGCCAGCAGAGACCGGTACAGCGAAGCCAACTTCCTCTCATCAATCTCTCCCCGGAAAGCACGCAGTTTCCTTTCGATCCTCTGCCGCACCAACGCCGCCGGGTCCGTCTCCTCGCTGGCATTCTTCAGCGCCACCTCGATGTGACGGTCCGGCACGCCCCGCGCCCGCAAATCCCGCGCGATGCGATACTCTCCCTGCTTGCGCGATTCCGTGCGGTGTCTCGTGAACTGCCGCGCATACCGCGCGTCGTCCAGCAGCTTTTCCCGCTTCAGCCGCTCCACTACACGCTTGACCAGTTTTTCGTCTTCGCAGCGCCGCGCCAGCGCCTTCTTCATCTCATGCACCGAATGCGCCCGCCGCATCAATGCCTTGATCGCTGCATCGTGAAGCTGCGCTTCCGTCTCGAGTTGCCGTGGTTTCCCAAACACACGATCAGCATAGAAGTAACCGCCCACCGAAACAAGCGCCGAGTCTCCCGTTCCCGCATGTGACACGTCGTCTGCGGCCCAAAGCCTGTCATTTCGCTTGCCCTGAGCGAAGTCGAAGGGACCGGAGGGACGGCGCTTTCTTGCCCTGAGCCCCGAAGGGTTGCCGTCCTGGAGTGGAGAAACGGTTCTCCATCGCACGCTCTTTGTGCGATGAAATCCCTCTTCAACTTTACAATTCAGGGTAACCTTTTTCTTCTTGCTAATCCGGGGGCTTCCACGGACCACGAGTCACGAACCACGGCTTTTGTTTGCGCAACCCCTGCTCTGTGCGCCAGATCACGCACCCTAATTTAGTCCGATATTACACTTTTCTCGGCGGACTAATTGAAAACACGGCAGTTTGCCTCTGTCCCTCTGTGGTACGCAAATTGCACTTCGAGACTTTGGGAGATTACCCACCATGGCCTACGTTATTGTTGATACCTGCACGAAGGACGAACACTGTATCGAGAGTTGCCCCGTCAATTGCATTCATCCCACCAAGGATGAACCGGACTTTGCCACCGTCCCTCAGCTTTACGTCAATCCG